>Ga0136643_10002856_pt1 | contig 22822 bp, 16 predicted proteins | sample TergutLab28metaG_FD_96883 | JGI IMG/M metagenome (GOLD analysis project Ga0136643, IMG submission 96883) | Labiotermes labralis P1 segment gut microbial communities from Petit-Saut dam, French Guiana - Lab288 P1 (version 3) (version 3) | ecosystem: Host-associated > Arthropoda: Insects >... | reverse complement strand
TTTGTCTTCCGGTATGCAAATATCATCGTTTTTGCCCCGTACTGGCATCTGAGGTCTGTCTGGCTCTACCATAATTATCTGTATTAACTCATAAACGGCACTATTTTCGCAAAAAAAAAAAAATCAATGAATATAAAGTTTGCGTTTTTATTTTTTCTATGTATCCGAAAATTTTATCATTTTGTGAATAATACGGCAAGACATTACCATAAAGATACATAGGCTTTCATATAAAGTACCCGTTAGTCTAGTCGGATTTTAATCAAACTTGAATTTTCTCGACAGATTTTCGAAAAATCCTCAAATATCAAATTTCACGAAATCCGTCCAATGGGGAGCCGAGATGTTTTCAGACGGACATTACGAAAGTAACAGTAGCTTTTCGCCATTTTGCGAACTTTCCTGAAAACGTGCAGTCGTGACACATATATTGGTGTTCCTCACCGCAATGCTGACTGACCCTCTGGAGTCCGAAGTTCAACCCACTGAAGACTAAACTTAATGTGCATTAAAGAGATGGCCGAGAGAAGTCACCGTCCCCTGTGCAAGAGCTCACAGAATTAGAGGTTTTATTTAGTTAGAGCGTATTTGTAACCATCAATACGGTGACGGAGAAGTTCGTCATGGCGCTTTGTTTACATTTTCAACAGGGTACGGTTGCTACTCGCCCATCTCTATATACAAATTCAGTCCGTACCGCCCAGTAAACACTGTCTATATCAGTGTCTCTCAAACGCCGGGCCGCGGCCCGGTACCGGGCCATGGCATCAATTATACCGGGCCGCAAGAGCTTCTCCTGGAATTTGTCATGTTAGTTTTCTAAGCAGTTTTTATGAATAAATGTTTTATAGTGGAAATATTCTGAGGAGAAAAATATTCGTGAATGTATCGAAAAACTCAGACCCAGATGTCGGCCTGAGGAAACTACAATATGCTACAAGATATCAATAGTCCTGTTTCTGATAACTAATTTAAATGTAATTTTATGTTTGTCAACATGCCACACCGTATACATAAGTGTACCAACAATCTTTATGATTATGCCATAATTAATTATTAATACTTATGTTAGTTTAATGTATGAACTTCAACAAAATGGAAAGGTATTTACGAGTAAATTTGTTGGGACCGGGCCTTCGTCTTATTAACAAAGAAGTTACCGGGCCGCGGTCTCACAAAGGTTCAGAAACACTGGTCTATATTATAACAATTGATCAGTCAATGCTGAATACGAATTGTCGTTTATTCTGAGATCCATACAAAACACATACATAGAAGCTGTGGGTAGAAGGTAGAATTTTGGTTTGTTAAAACTGTTGGTACATACAGTAACCACTAGGCTTTATAGGATAAATGACATCTAAACTGTGTTTCTACCGCACAGAACACACATTTCTCCACTCAAAGAACAGAAGCTCCTATTTAGGTAATACTACTCGTTTACTTTAAGGATCACACCTAAAAGAATAGTGTGAGAGCTAAAAGCAGTATTTTATGAACTCGGTGGCGTACATAATAATTGTGAGCTTCAGAAGACTAAAGCCATTATCTTGAACCTGGCCTCTCCAATACGCCTTTATGGCGTTGTGTCTAGTTTAGAACAGGAAAATGTACACTTTTATTATAACCAAGAGACAGCTGAATGACAAATAACTCTTGTATTGGCGTGGTAAAACCTATATCTTGATTTACGTAATTACCAAGCGAAAATTTTAACAAACTCGGCGTTTTTGTTGTCTGCACCAAATGTGTAAGTTCAACTAAAACAGGTAATATAAGTTATGTGACTGCTTCATAAAACATTAATAATATATCCAGCAGCACCCCCTGAACTCTGAAATATTTCGGAGTTAAGGGCAAAAAAGCATTTCTTAGGCAGAAGTTTCACATGCATATGAAACAGCAGGCAAAATTATAGTTCTGTATATTTCGGTTTTTATATTTTTTAGATAGCAAACGGGAACACAGCTGGCATTTCCTGAATTATCATCATCATCATCATTTGGCACTATATCCCTTTGTGTGTTTTCGCCTTCTCAGCCAAGTCTCTCCAAGTTCTTCTGTCCTTAGCTACATCCTTCCAGTTTTTAACTTTCAGCTTTTTTAGATCTTCCATAACTTCCTCTTGCCATCGTTGTCTTGGTCTTCCTACTGGTCTAGTTCCCATGGGTTTCCAATCTAGTAGTTTCCTAGTTGGTCTTGCCTGGTCCATTCTTTGAATATGCCCCAGCCATTTGATTCTTTGTGCCTTGATGAATCTCACTATATCTGCACCTTCTATTAGTTTATCAATCTCCATGTTGTTTCGTGTTCCCCACATATTGTCAATATTGACAGGACCAAATATCTTCCTTAGTATTTGCCTATTTTCTGAATTATAACCGCTTTTAATTGCATCTTGCATGCAATTTGTACTCTCGTATACCATACAGACTAAGGCAACATTTCTTTTTTGGGGTAGCTACTTTTGCGTGCATGTAGGGATTTACGCTAATTAATGCGAACTCACATGGATCTTTGATATGGGTTCAGTTCAATAGTAACTAGTTTACAGCAGCTAGAACCAGGTTTTTAGAGTTTTATTTCCGTATTTGTATAGCATGAAAAACAGTTACAGCATTTACACAGAATGGTCATGCATACCGTCAATAAGTTCGGGTATACAAAATGTGGAGGCAATTCCACATAGCGCAAGGCGTGGTGCCAGCCATAGATGCCAAGAAAACCAATGAGCGGCATAAGGTACTGGCTCGAAAAGAGTAGTTATGAAAGTTATGTGCTTCCTTGCCACGTGGGATCAGCGTGGTATATAGAGCACAGCAAACGAAGGACGGAGGCTTTCTCTCTTCCGTGGAGTGGCTGAAGGTTTCGTGTTCCGTACATGCGCCGGTTATTACGGCGCCGGTTATTACGATGCACGAGGTGTCGAGGCGACAGAGAAACGGAACCGGTCTGGGAGTACACATACGTGTACCAACCGAGGAAGGAGACACACGGCAAGTAGAAACAGGTGTGTCTTAACATGGCGTGTCTTTGTTATATACATGGTACAAGTGCAGACGGAAAACTGGCGCACAAGTTTTAGAAGTGTGGCAGTATCATTACTATGTAGCACGACTTTTAACCTTACTGACACGCGCGTCGCATTGTCGAAGTGATTCGCCCACACGTAAGCGCAAACATTTGTTCGTGTTACTTCAGTGGTAAACATTAGGAGACAGCAACAATATATTGCTGTTTACTTGTCCAACTTATATAAGTTAAATTGGGAAACGAACGCCTAGAGTAATAGTTCCCCACGCGTTCGGGCCAAAAACCGGATGGTCTAAGCAAGATGCAAGTTGTATACAAAGTGTGTGTTATTATTTTTTTATCTACAAGTTCTGTTGGAAACATCTGTCGCTGCGATAAATTTTTAACAAGGTGAGGATGCGCGCAGAAACGCAAGTAGATCTTTACGTAAAGTGTCCTTTATTGTCAGATTTTAACCAAATATGGACGGCGAGAGAAAAATGTCACTGGAACTCTCCAGCGTAAAATTGCGTGATAATCCGTGTAGCGTGTCTCGCCTCCTTACGTGCGGAGGAACAGAAATGGCAAAACGAATGGACGGATTTCTAAAACGTTTTGTTGCGAAAGCGCAGAGGGAAAACTCGAATACTTCTGAAATGGCGAAATTTAATAATGCTTTTGTGGTTTGTATTATGACACTGTCAGTATTGTAAAGTACATCGTCGATAGCAGGTTGAGTGGTGAATATTTAAAATTTACATTATTATTTAAAATAATATGATTATATATTATAATTATATATTATTTTAATATATTTTAAAATAAATATAATATATATAAAATAAAATTACTATAAAATATTAGTATTTAAAAGGAAGAGGTCGTGGCCTAATCGACGTACTATCCCGGAAATTGCCTGCACAGACTGGGGAAAACAGCGGAAGATTTGAAATAAGGATAGCCGTTGTCCAAAGGAATTGCGAAACTGAAACTTCCCAAATACGTACAGTCTGCAGCGTTACCGCTGAACACACGTGCTTAACGGTAGTGATTTTGATGATGATAATTCTAAGACATTGTGACAGTTTGTCCACTAAATGTGCCCTATTTTTAAAAGTAATTTACTACGCACAACTACCCCTGCTTATAAAGGAATTCCAGTGTACTTCAATACTTTTTGCTTTCTGGTGGGTTTCCATTTAATGCAAGCACAGGTATCAACTCGGTATACAGACCTTACAGTTACGAAGATCCGATTTTATAAATGACAATAATTTATACTTTTCTCCAACAATAAACAAATTTTCGCGCTTACGAAAAAAAAGAGGGGGGGGGGTTCATCATCCAAAGATGTGCAACAAAGGCATTTTATTTCACATGATTCATTTAATGTCTTATCCCAGGGTTGTTTTTGTGTTACTACTTTTATTGTCTGCCGTTTTTCTTAATGCCATATCATATTTGAAGGGGAAAGAGCGAATAACTTTTTTTGGACTTAGGATCCAGTCATAATTTTTCCCATTTAAATTATGGAAATTGGGTTTTCAATTTGCAATTTTTCGCCAAATGCACAAGGAATCAATTACTGTCGTAAACTGAGGGGTGCATGTAATTACTCCTGACTACAATATGTTACTCAGCACAGTATTACTGATACAGTTCATGTTATACAGCACATCAAACTGTTACTAAGACAGAAACATTCATTTCTCTTTCTCTCTTCTGCTCTTTCCAATGCCCTTAGCAACAGTGATTTGTGATACTGGTCCTTCCGAGATAACTCCCAGAAGGCACAGTATGTTAGCAAAGTATATGAAGAGTCCACAGCAAACAATGCATGATGCTTCTTCCCTAATTCAGTTTCCACGTTCATACTCCCTGTTCATTAAAGTTAATTCCTTTACAGTGTAAGTTCTGTTTGACACTGTTGTTTTGTGTAGACTGTTTAGTCATGATAAAGTTGTTTCCCATCCCTGATAACAGTTGTTACTGTCAATATAATTTGTGGTGGCAATAGGACATACAATACTAATTGGTCAGCATGTTAGAATAAAATAAAGAAGAATAAATGAAGAAGATATAATTTTCTTTTTCTACTTAAAATTCCAGATTTTAGGCATGTTCACAAAATTGTAGAGAGTATCTCTTAGCTTCATCATGTCTGTCCATCTCTCCACATGGAACAACTGGGCTCCCAGTGAACGGATTTTCATGAAATTTGATATTTGGGTATTTTTTTGAAAATCTGTCGAGACGAGTCAAATTTCATTAAAATCTGGCAAGAATAACGGGTACTTTACATAGATATAAACATACATTTTTGACCATATCTTGCTCAGTTCTTCTTAGAATGAGGAACGTTTCAGACAGACGTTGTAGAGAAAATAAGAACGCACATTTTACATTCCGTAACGTTTTCCTGAAAATCGTGCCGTGAGACAATATGGAAATATATTGTACAACCTGGCAGGCTGCAGATGCCCATATAATGTGGAGCATGCACTTTGCTTGCTGGATAACTAAGCTTACAGACACACACTCAGTATATTAAATACTTATTGCTTTTCCACGGAAACAATGGTTGTATGCACGCACCTTAATATATCATTATATGTACACTGCCTGTCTTGTTAGATTCACATCTCTTTGCTACTTTAGTCTCCAAGCAGTACTGTGCATGCCTGTTAGCACATCAGTTTTTATCAAAAGATGGTAAGGAATGTGTTTTGATTAAAATGATGTTAAGGCACATTCTTTGAACCAGCACACTGATAACATTGAAGAGTCTTCTAGTAACCACAGCTGTTCCATATATTTCCTATGTTAACATTTACAAGTCTCATTTTCTTCTAGAGGTTACATTTAAAAATTGTTTGCATCTTACATGAAATACATTGGTTCTTCACAAAAACCAATACTTTTAATTGTTTGTGAAAATAAATTTCTATTTTTAGGATCACATACAATATAAATTCAGAGATTCTGTATGTTGAAGCACGCAGTAATTGCAGCAACCACTGTGCTTTAAGGGTTGAAGGACTCTCAACATTATTACTGAAAATCTTGCAACATCTCTACTAGGAACAGTGACACTTGGCCCTGTGTCCCATATTAGTAATGAGGCTGTCATCTGAGATATTTACCATAGCATGTCTTGTATTTGGAAAATGTTATGTGGGGTAAATATATGTATACATTACCCCATATCTTTTGTTTATGAAATTCAGCTGTTTGGTCATAATACAAAGATGACCCAGCCTGTTAGAACACAGTTTCCTGTCTTTTTCTTAACATTATCTGACTTTAATTCCTAATTAACTTCCTCTAATACAGATGACAGTATTTCTGTGGCAGAGAAATGTAGCTCAGATGTGAGGAAAGGAAATTTTTGTATGTAAGCCACTTGGAAAATGAGGCAAGATATCCTTCATAATTGAGGCAAATCTTAGGGAGATGTTTACCAAATATTATTTAGGTGATCAAATTGAGAAGGTGAGATGGGCAGGGCATGTGGCATACTCTGAGGACAAAAAATGAATACAGGCTTTTGGTTGGGAATCCTGAATTAAACAGACAGCTCAGAAGACTTTGGCATGGATGGGGGATAATATTAAAACAGTTCTAACAGAAATGGGATGGCGTGAACTAGATTAATCTGGATCAGAATAGGTAAAATTGGTGGGATCTTGTGAACACGGTAATGAACACAGAGATGTCGTAAACTGCAGGGATTTTCACGAACAGGTGAGACCTGTTGGTTCTTCAGGGCTCTGCGCTATGTAATTAGTTACTCGGTTAGTTGGCGGGTGGAGATATTAGATTGTATGGTAGAGGATCAAGATATCGTCTGTGAGCTCTGATATCGTGTTGATGTTTTGGTTTCTGTCAGAAGAAAATTAATTTTAATTCTAATGTTATGCACAATCTACTCAAACCTATCTGTGAGTTTAAACACTGTCAAATCCTAAAAGACATCAGTCTTAACATTCACTGTTGTAAGAACCTCAAATGTACTTACTACACGTGTCTGGATGTGGATAGAATTTTAAAATTTAGCAGGGATTAATGAGTCTGATTACACATGTGGAAGCAATGTCATCACATTCTTAATGTAAAGCACTGATATGTTTCCACAGACAAACAAGTGTAGTAATGGAAAACATTTTGCTTTCTTTTTTTCTGTGCCTAGTGAATTCTAGCAGGCACTAACAATGATGTGTAACTACCTCCTTCTGTAACTCTGAACTGCTTTACAGAATGTTAGAAAGACTCGGTGAACAAAACATAAATGTTTTTTAACAAATTTAAAGTTTTTGTGCAGACTTTTTTCTACATTTCATTTCTATGGAAGGAATGCTGGCAAAAAGATATTCCTTTATGTTATATTTTGCTGATTGCAAGGGGATTATCAAGCATATTTGCACAAGCAAAGAATGCATCTTTCATAAGACAGTAAATATTTAGTGGCTTCATCAATGACATGTGATATAGAGAGGACTAACCCAGGCTCAGCAAGCATAAAGCAGAATGGTACAGAGCAACTGAAACTTAACATAGGTAACAAACAAAATATCATTAATAATTTTCAAGTTTAATTAATAATTAAAACTTTTATTGCAATAATTCTCGCAATTGTGCACGTGGCATCCCACCTGCAATTTTTCCCAAAAGCAATAGTTTCACCATGATACAAAAATAATTTTTTTCCTCTCCAAAAAAGTATCCTTTTTGTTGCTGCACATTTTAGTGTTAATGTAAGTTCTTATTTTTGAGGCCTAATGCCCCACCCAGCCAAGTGTTGAAGTCCTACCAGCAGTACAGTTTTAAGGTGTACATGATGATATTTGATAAACCTCCATGAATGCATTTACAATATTTCAATCCTGCATTACACGACTACCAAATGTATGAACTTTGTCACATACGCTCCATCACTATACTGCATTAAAACGCACCTCCCTAGATAAATGGCTTAACTGTCAGAGATGAACGATGAGACAGATGTGCGAGAGGTTGACAGATGTTATGTACAGGCTGCCATGACAACTGTATTCAGTTTGTCTCCTGTACAACTGCTCATACTTACATCTGATTGGTTGGGGAAATATAAGGAGAGATGTTCATTTCTTTAACGTTGCTTTATCAACTGCAGACATTATTCAGCATCAAAAGAAAGTCAGTACGATATAATGTGATATTCAAGATTCTCACAGATTATCAAGCATAGGACGAACTACATGGTGACATATCTCAGAAGGCTATAATCTTAATATTTTACAAGCATTCATTGTCTTACCTTCTGTTCTCTTATTTTCAGCATGTATTGGTACACGGCATATTGTTACTTTCATGCTGTTCCTTGGGATGGCAAACGCCTATATAATGCGTACCAACATGTCAGTCGCTATTGTTGCAATGGTGAACCACACAGCTTTGCCAAAAGATAACACTGTCCTGGATAATGAATGTAATGATGACAACAGCTCAAGTACCTGGGTGGCTGAAATGAGTAAAAAGAATGAAGAGGTAAAGGATTATATTTCTTTACTTGAGAACATTCTGTGAGGAAAATGACATGTGCAAGTATATTTCATTTACATTTTTAATTATGTTAAAAACAGTATTACCACGGGAAGAATGTTTGTCTTGCTGTGAATAAACTCTTGTTAGAGTTTTCTATTCCTGTTTGAATATTATATAAATATAGAGTCAAAATCAACTGCTTCTTAACTCTTTGCATTCTCTGCAGGAAATATCTTGCTCAAAGGCAAGGAACTGCTATTCTGAAGGCATATGATGTTTGAGAAGCTCATAGACGAGACCTGTGCACCCTGCAAATAATTGCAGCTACCCATTTGTGTTTCTTGTTAAACAGAAGTTTATGTTGTCATAAAAAAATATACAGAAGATTATGTGTAAAACAGAAAGAGTTAATAATCTTGTAGGTGTATTGTAAATATTCTACAATCATATCCTTTTATAAGACAATTTGCTTGTGATATGTATAGTGTGTGATTGTGTTCAATGATTATGTTTCTTTTCCAGACAATAAATTTTGAGATATGCTGATCTCAGTTCCAGACCAAGACATCCATATGCTCTTGTTCCAGAAATCTTCAGAGAGGGGCACATACGTGTGGGATGCAAAAATGCAAGGTTATATCCTTAGCAGCTTCTTCTACGGTTATGTTCTAACACAGATACCGTTTGGCATCTTGGCAAAGAAATATGGTGCCAAATACTTCCTGGGTGTAGGAATGCTTGTCAACTCATTATTTGGCCTACTGGTTCCTGTTGGATCTAGTGGTGGCATTGCCTGGCTTATTGTTGTGAGGTTCATCCAGGGTTTAGGTGAAGTAAGTGTACACAAATGCTTCAACAAACTAATAAAATCTTTAGAGAATTGAAATTATGGGATTTCTACACCTTTTGCATATAACCTAGACCTCATCATAAATTGCTGTTTATTTCCAAAATATTAGGCAACATATAATGCTCCATCATTATACAATTAGTCTAAATAGGAGACATTTGTCTATTGTTCATTTCCATGGAAACCAAGTTAAAATCTGGAAGGAAATTTACGTCTTTGATCACACAGCATTAATGCTTCCCTCATGTGGCCATTTTTGCACTGTGTCAAGTAAGCCATTTTGGGTATTATAAACATACAGTGCAAGTTCACGATTTTAAAGAATAGTTGGAAATTTCGTTGGTAAATAAATGCTAGATTACTTTATAATGCATATAATAACTGATATATTCACAGCCTAGAATGGCAAGAAGTGTGTATTGTGAAAAGGAATTGGTGATGGGAATTGCCCCTTCAGATTGGCAGCAGCAGTTCTTAACAAAGATCTTCACAAAAGACTTAAAGATGGAATCGTACAAGGAATAAGCAAATAAGATTCAGTCCCACAGCATCATGACACAGTTCATCAAATCTGTAACCCTTAAAAAGAAATATACAGAGAAGGATATAAATGAAGTACACTAATTGAAGAGGAAGATTAAAATAACCAATAATTAGAAAGGTTCCTAGGAGTTTCTAATTAGCTGGAGTGCTATGTAATGTTGTACCAAATAAAATTTTAGTGTTATGCATCAGGATTCTTGATCACAATAATTGACCATATGATCCTTGAATTTTATTTGTCTTTACAGAACAAACATAGTCTAAAATTGGGCCTGAAGTCATCTGCTCTGGTTTACTAGAACAAGAAGAACCACCTGTAATAATTTAAAAAAAAATGTTGTGAGTTTTCAGGATTTCAAAGCAGTGCAACTGAGAACTCTGTTCTTCCAGAATAATGCACTCTGTCACTGGGTGTTCATTGCCCAATGTTTCAAGATGGTGTGTGGGGCCTCATCTTTAATGGTGATTGGTCCCTTCAAGATACGATTGCTACACAATATCACAACATTATGCAGCAAACACCCAGTGATGCTGAGTAGTATCCTAGAAGGACAGAGGTCTCACCAGTATATAATCATTTTGTAAGTGTGAAAAGCGTATTCTTAACGTTTGGTAGAAACACGCACAGTTCTTACATATAATTAACTGTGGCACTTAATAGTGTAATTAGTATTGCACTAAAAAATATGAAGGAGCCAGTAAAGCAACACACTGCATAGTGTATGAAGCTGTATTTTTAGAGATGGGAACTGTCAAATTTTCCTGTTGTACTTTCAATGGGAGTGCCATTAGTTGTTTGTTGTAATACAGATAAACTTAGACACTATATATTTGAGTATTTATGTAGCGTGGTGATCCTGTCTGATTGGGTAGTTTTATGGTATTCAGAATGCATGGTAAGTTTTCTGGATATATTTGGTGGTATTTAATTTGAAACAGATCTATAAATAATCAAGTGCCTTCAGTGTTGTGAGTGTGATAACCAAGACATAAATAGGAAATTTTTGAATGTACCATGACAAATCATTCTGCCATGATGTCAGCTATATTTAATAAAGGTACAAGTGTATGCAATATGATGTTGAAAGGGGTAACCCATAATTTCTATTTATTTGCAGAATTATGATTTTGGTGCACATCACTGGTTTAGGTTGGTTCAATCTGTGTTCATGTAAAATGCCTTTGCATGAAATTGATTGGGTGGTTCTACTGAAAGATATAATCAGTCATTAGAACAGTATTATTACCATTTGTAACATACCTAATGTGTTTGCAGGGACCAATTGTACCATGCACTCATGCGATGTTGGCTAAATGGATCCCTCCAAATGAGAGAAGTCGTATGGGAGCTTTTGTATATGCAGGTGAGAATGCTGTATGTAAAATACAGTACTGCCACACAAAAGATGAAGAGTCTTTTCCTTCAGTGATTAATAATCATTCTGTAAGATTAAACGAAAATGAATTTTCTTTAACATGCACATGGAATAAACATTTTGTCTCGCACAGACTATAGCTGGCATCCAAAGATTTCATAAAATAGGTTTATTAAGTAAGATAACCTTTGAAGTTTACACAGCTGTCTGAGTAGAGTATTGACCTCACTGACAAGTCCCAAAACCTTAGTCTGTAAGTTGCAGAAACCAGTTTTAATTTAACCAAAGGTGGGGTGTTTACAACATGCAGCTTCTCACAGATGGTGAAACATATCTGTGTCAATGGCCTTGATCTTATGTTTTTATGATATGAACTTGTGGTGAATGTTGCCCAATTACCACCTCCCTTTTGAGTGAACTGCACAAAATGCCTGCTTCCTTATTGACAAGACAGCATATAAGACCTGTGGTCCAGAAGTCGGAAGTATACTTCATTGTCTAAGATAACACTGTTAAGAATAGATGAATGTTAGTGACTTTTGTCAGCAAAATCTCATGAAACTAACATGTCAGTCTTCATGCTGATACCATGTTAGATTTCATACAACAAGGTCCCTAAACAAATTGGTCATAATGCAGGATGACACATGCCACATGACATTTCAACAACTTTTTGGCGAATGTCAGTCGTTCATTTATTGCTCTCTTGGTTGAACTTCCGTAGGGATAATTATTTCTTCGTTATGAAATACTGCTGGCACATCGTGAAGGCAGATGGAGGAATGCAGTTTTGCATTAAGTTCACTTACTTTTCATTGTGTAATGAACACATTAAGTTTTCAAAGTAACAGAACTCAATTATATTTTCCAACGTAACACGCAAAGTTTTTTAACACTAGCAAAGTACATTCTTCTCCACAAGCAAAGATCACAGACTTCTAGATTATGTAACATGCTTTTGCATATATATTTGCTAATCTTAATTGATGGAGAAAAACAGAGCATTATTTACCCCTGCCATTTACACCAATTTATGTGAACCACAAAGTGCAATGTAAGCAGAACAGAGTCTAGAATAACTAAGCTCCTTTGCTTTTTTTTCAGTATTCAAGGACATATTATGATCAATTATGGCATATGGTACAATATTTGTTTATGTGTCATATTTTACCATAAGACTAAACCAAATATTTGTGGTCTGATGAAATAAAAACATATGATATATGAAATAATGAAACATTTGTTATCAGTTTCTTCTGTGTAGTTACCGTTCAAAACAATGACACCACAAACAGTTCCACAGCTGGGGTAAAGACAGTTTTTAAGTCTTCTGGAATCACTTTTTTTGTCAAAATCATATTTTCCTTAAGATCTTAAACTTACTCAAAATTATGCCTTTCAAACATCTGTTTGGTTTGGGGAATAGGAAGAAATCAGGAGGGCAAGGTGTCCAGTCCACTTCAAAATGTCAAAGTTGCTCAGTGGTTCTGCATGTAAGGCACTGTGCCATGGTGTACTGCTTTGGTGATCTGGCCAAAGGTTTGGTCTTTTCCTCCAAACTGCATCCTTCAGATTTCAGAGAATTTATGGAGTGGGTATATTGCCTAAAGGAATTACTTTAACATAAGAGATGAAGAAGGTGGGAATTGAGGATATTCCATAAAGAGGAGCATAGTGAGTTAGTGATGATAAGATTGTTAAATCACAGAGTTTACATTAGGCTGGGCTTTGATGGGCAGACAAGGAATATGGACATTTGAAAAGGTGGAAGGATGGCATTACTATGGGTCTTAGGAAGAGTGGTTCTGAAACTTTTGGTTCTTGTCCCATGGTATTAGTTTATTTTAAATTTCTGTGGAACAGTCGATACACATTGATGATAACCACTTGAATGAGGAGGATTTATGGTCAATATAACTGTATGTTATAATCACCTTTAAAGTTGGAAGAATGCACATCAATTGGACAATACAGTGATGATGCACTTTATTTTGCTGATGTTCTTGGATTGAAAAGGCACTTGTTGATGCTCGCAGGTGCACAGTTTGGAACAGTCATATCATATCCTCTCAGTGGTCTGCTGGCAGAGTATGGTTTTGCAGATGGCTGGCCATCTATCTTCTATGTATTTGGTGTCATTGGAGTCATCTGGTCAGTAGCATTCCTGTTCATGGTTGCTGAAGATCCTGACACTTCACGCACAATTCCTGAAGATGAAAGGAAATACATTATTAATGCACTTTGGGGCTCCGCAGGTGTTTCTGTGAGTACTGCATAATCTTGTTCATATGAGTAACATTTCATGTAAAAACATTCTATAGACAACATTGTAACAAAAATAATGAAACCTGCATTTTTCCAAAAGTATTTGTTTTCAGTACAGTAAGAAGGCTGAGATTTTTAGAATATTTTGACAGAATAAACCTATATATTTAAGTACAACAAACGCTTCAATTTATTTGATCTTCTGCTACTTTTTTTTAATAAAACATTATCTTCATAATTTGTGAAATTAAATTTCAGGTAGGGGATTTCTTGACTAGCTGAGTGACTGTTAGCTTCTCACACTCTCTAATCCGTGGAATTAAAGGTCAAAAATATCAGTACTAATGTGTGAAGGGACCAAACTTCTTTTCATGTTTCCTGATAAAGAATAAGCCAATAAACTTAAGTTAAAGTAAAAAGTTTGCCCATGTACTGTTTTATCTTTTTCCTTCATTTTTACTGAAAGTTTCGGTTCTTAACTGTAGAAAAGATGCTGCAATAATACATGGCTGTGTATGTTTATTCCCTCATTTCCTGGAAATACTTTATTTTGTACATTATATGATCCTTGAAGTTCCATAAAATGCAGGGAATTTCTTAATTGAGGAACTGTTAGCGTCTGAAGCAGGACTCTGCTCCATAGGGTTAGATAGTGGACAGCAACAGAAGACAAAGGTGAAGGTTCTCACAGCAGTGCTGGCGATGTTGCAAGTCTGCTCAGATAGGATGTTGCATTGATCGGCAAAACTTATAGTGATGTTCTAGAATAGCTTACTGCTTTCATCTTCATATCACAGAAGACTTCGAAGTAACAGGTGTCAGAGAATGTTATATTATTGTGTAATCTCACAACAGATCACCTCCAAAATCTTCTTTATTTCACAGTCACCAAAAGTTCCTTGGCTATCTATTGCTAAGTCACTGCCATTCTGGGCAATTCTGTTGGCGCACATGGGACAGAACTATGGTTATGAAACTCTCATGACAGAGCTACCATCCTTCATGAAGCAAGTGCTACATTTCAACCTTCAAAGTGTAAGTCCAAATGGAAAGCAGCCCTGTAGTCCATGTATTATGTCATTCACCAGTTGATTTAACACTGCTTTCATTAGCCCACTTTATATAAGGCTGTAAGATAGGATGATGAGTGATTAATGAATGAATGTATATGGGCAGAAGAAGTTATGGCCTGCTTCTGAATAAAACCATGTAGAATATGCATTATAATATTTGGTCTATAGCTTGAACAGCTCATGCAAATTTTGTTCGGAAATTTTAGCGTAAAAGTAAGGAAACAAGATGTCCTTGTGTCACTACCAAAATCATATTGCGCATGAACCTCTTTTTAATAATGTAATTTAATTTTACTGCAGGCAATGAGAGAGTTTTATTTTATAAAGCTGTAAGGTACATCACTCTCTTACTTGACAAACAGTTTACACTTCAGTAGCCAGAAATAAGTGGCATGCTTATTCCTTGCCCAACCCTGACTTCAACAAGATCATTGGTTTTATGTACACTGTGGGAGGGGGGTGGGTTGGTGAAGCTTCACAAATTCATTTACCGCTTGATGGAGTGGCAGAAACTTTTGAGGCCTCTGGTGTACCTATTTGTTAACTGTTAAAATGTTTGCTTCATCTTTCTATAACACAAAGCAATGTTTGGCCTTCTATATCAACTTAAATATACAAGCATGTACAGTATACCCTGTCTATGGTTTATCATGGATGCTTATAGTTAGTACAGGCAGTTGCTGAGACAGTACCTCAAAGTAGGCCATGTATGTTCTCTTCCACATCCCTCCGAGTTCATTATTCATTATCACCCTACAATTTGACGCTGTACATGTAGCTGAAAAGTCATTGCACCCTACTGAATCTACCATGTAGGTTTGTTTGTGCATGCTTTATGCCTTTGGTAAACCATGGAATTCAAAGGTGTGTATGGCAACACTGTCAGTCTGACATTTTGCAGGGCACAGTTCAATAGTCCTAAAGACTGATTTTGAATTCATAGTCTGCCATCATAAACGCAGCTGGACACTGATGTGAATTGATGCTGAACATGTTTCTGAATACCACATCAAGTGCAAAACTTACCACAGTACCTGTTTGGGGTAGTATGACAGCAACTCATTTGACTGGCCCATATGGCCCTGCATGTATAGTTCATGAAAAGCATTATGAAGCATGAGCAATAGGTCATGCGTACACACTTATGCAGCCATTCAGTGATTCAGAATTTCGTGTACCATTATACAGTGAACTTTATACTACTGTGCTATTGTGGTTTGATGTTTCACAGCCAAGAAATAAATGAGAAATCACACCTGTATTTCAGAATGGTCTTCTGTCAGCACTTCCGTACCTCGCCATGTGGCTGTTTTCCATGTTTATAAGTCATGTGGCAGACTGGATGATCTCAAGTAACAGGTTCTCAATTACAGCCACAAGAAAAATTATAAATAGCATAGGTAAGCCCACTTTACACTGTTCAGGACATCATAACAATGAAATGAAGAACCAAACTTTTTTTAACTATAATTTATCATTAAAACACTTTAGTATCCAACAGATGCACAAATATGTAATTCATAGATACAATTAGAATTACTATAAAATATTTAAAATTGTTCCAACATGTTTCAGATCACAAGGGATCCATCATCAGGGAGCTTTATACAGTGCTTGGCTAAAATTACAGTAATGGTTCTATCGTGTCCATTGACATGGACATAGTCGGTGTTATGGCAGCATGTTTGCTGTAATTAGATAAATTAGGGGTCTGATTTAGAACCAAATTGAGGCCAAAACATGACATGACATGTAAAGGAAACAAATATAATGAGAGTATAATATAGGACTTAACCCATGGTGCGTGTGTGTACTGCACAGTTTAGAGAGGCACTGCCTATGGAATGTCAGGTAGGTCATGTGGTATGTGGACTAGGTCGAAGAGCAGGTTGGGGTCAGTAACCTGTTGTTCGGAAATCAATATATTCTCTTTGTGATGTATGTGCATGAACAAGGTTTCCCAGCAGTTCATTTTTGTGCCTTTTCTACAGGGTTTTAATAGTTTCAGTGTTTCCTCTGCTGAGCCAGATTCATGCTTATTGTCCAAAATGTGCATGGCATATGCAGAAGTGGGAATAAATACTTTTAAATATTTTATAATAATTCTAATTGTATCTATGAATTATATATTTGTGCATCTGTTGGGTAATAAAGTGTTTTAATCATCACTGATGCATGGTACAAACATGAAGATTTATGATTTATCATATTTGGGTGGAACCAATTTACCTTCAATTCTCACTCTTCATTGTGTAAATCAAACTTCAAGTTTATATTAATTTTTTCTCACACACTTTTCTAAGAATATTAACAATACAAAATGTGCCATGGCATTTCTCCAAGTGTTCTGTATTACACATTTCAAACTTTTACATATTTTATACTATTACATGAACAAGCTGACAGTGCAAATGTTGATAAGATTTGGTGCTAGCAGCAGGAAAGGGCTTAGCTGTGAAGCAATATAAACACTTCAAGACAAACTGACTGAGTTGGCAGAGTAGTGGCTGAGAGTATTTCTGCATGCATAGTTTGGTATGTCAAGTAATAGATAATTCACCTAGGAAAAAAAAACTGTGTTTTCACTTCCAGTTACACATTAGGATCGATGGTATAGACAATGTCTGAAAATTCTGCCTGTACAGTTGTGACATCTGAGAACTCTCATGAATATACAGTGTCAGTGAGTAATGACTACTGGTACTGAGTATGTTATGGGAGATGAAGTAGTGTGTAAAATAAATTAAAGTATAAAGAAATAAATTCTTAAGATTATCCTAAAATATATGATACTCACTTATCATTCTTTGAAATTTTATAAGTGCATATGTCATGCAGGTCAGTTTGGTCCAGCAATAGCGCTGATTGCAGCTTCATACACAGGCTGCAATCCTCCTCTCACAGTTGCACTACTGACAATTGGTGTGGGTCTCAATGGTGGTATCTACTCAGGATTCAAGGTGAACCATCTGGATATCTCACCACGCTTTGCTGGAATCCTCATGAGTTTCACAAACTGCCTTGCCAACCTTGCTGGTCTTCTTGCCCCCATGGCTGCAGGCTACATCACAGACAAACGTGTAAGTTGAGAATCTCAGACTGTGATTGTGGGAACTATGTTGAGCAGTATGTCCAAACTGCTGTCTTCATGCATTATACGTTCTTTGTACAAGGTGTACATACAATGGCAAGTTTGTGGTTGTCTGTCCAAAATCACTGAAAATATTTCAGGCAAATTTGATACTGAGAAATCTGTTTGAAATTTCCTTTACTTTTGATTGTATTGCTTCAGTATAATCCCTATTTTATCTGAAACAAAAAAATCAATTTTCTCAAAAATATCTGATGATATGAAACATTTGATACAATATGGGTCTTTTTAAGATCTATAATTTTATTTGATATAGTATAGAGTAAACGAATGCAATGATGTAAAATGCATGTACTTTACCAAAGTGGATTCATTGATTTACTATATACCATAATTTAATGCACGGGTATGGAACATATTAAATTTAAAAGATGTTTGATATGTTGAATATTTAATTACATACAAATCAATATAACTGCTACATGTGCAGTATATCTTATATATATATATTGGACTGTGCATCATTGTGATAGTTGAAGAATAAGAGACCAACTTGATGTCACTAGTTATTACCAACCCAGCCACACCGAAACTCCAGCACATATTGAAACAAGAACACACAACCAATGTGGTGATATGAGAGAAAAGTCGCAGGCTCCTGATGATGAATGTATTAATGTCTGAAACATGTTGAGCATAGAAGAAGTGAAATAAAACTTAATAACTAGTGACATCAAGTTGGTCTCTTATTATTCAACTACATGCAGTATAATTTAAATTCACATAAATATTTGATCCCTAAATGAGCTATGCACAATCACTTTAAGTGTATTTTAAAAGTGTTTGCCTATTGAGTACTGTCTGTTAATGTAAAAGGCATGCAGGAACTGCTGAATGGTACTATAACCAAATGCTATATGCAATGGGAAATATTTATTTTTCTTTAATGATGCAAGTGAGACTTGTCAACAGGGCAAATTGTAACCCATTATGTGAGGCAAAAAGTAAACTTATTCCTGTCCAAGCCATGAAGGCAAACAGGGGAGAGAGGGATAAAAAAACTCCACTCATTAATATCAGCCCTAGATGGGAGTGAGTGTTCAACTTCATGCTCCAGCTGCTTTACCCATGGAAAAGAAGCCTGCTGCCCATTGTTGAACCTATGATGTACTAATACCAACAGCAAAAAGCTGTGTCCCCACTTTGTCAAAACTTTATACATACATTATGAAGTAGGATACAACATGTTCATTACAGACCTGTTACTCTAGATGACGAAGTGGTTTTCACATAGGTACTACCACACTATGGAAATGACGTCAAGTGCTGATTAAAAGCTGTGACCAGGACACTAGGTTAAATGGTAGTATCTTGCTGTACATTTCCATCACTGCTAGATTTTATTCCCATGAATACATCTGTAAGAAGCTCATGTGTTTCAACAACACCATGTTTATGGTGGCTATTGAGCTAACAAGTTCTCAAGATCCGAAGTTACTGCAGTAGAGCTATTTATACGATTTCTTACAAGTTAAGAGTAAATTTCAAAATATACAATGGGTGCAATTTTATTAATAAACTTGAATATGCAGTTAAAACATAAATGTTCCTACCTTTGTTATACATTAAAATTTGTAGGGCTGTTTTAAATTTCATATTTTGATTTTTGAAACTTTTTTTTTAATGTCTCACATGGTTGCTAAATTTTCTGGTGGGTTGCGTTCCTGATTCTGTCTTCTAGCACTTCTAGACTGGTTGATTTTTTTGGATTAGAGTAACTCCTTGATATAACTCCAAAGGTAGTGTCCTGTGGTGTAACACTGCGTGACCTAGAAATTGGTCCCAATCTTTCAGTCTACCTGGAAAATGTTTGTTCAAACTATCATGAACCATGTTACATGAGAGAAACATAATTTTAAAGGGGGGAAAGCGATATATATGGTTAGATTCATTACTATACATATCATAGGTAAAAGATATTCATGTTTCAACCCTGAAATTTATTTTCTACAACTCTGTATTGCTTACTTTCCTATCAAGTGTCTTCAGGGTATGATATTCAGTACAATGCTTCTTTATATTACTGCAGCCTGTAACTTGAAAGAAAGTAGTAGTACCATATTGTAATAGCTTGTATAATAAATCCAGTGGAGTAGTTAACCATCTACAATGCACAGTAATTCAGCAGCCACATAGAAATAACTTAATTACAGAACAGCACAAAGATGATAAAATCAGCATTAGTATTACAAAGAGTTTCAGTTAGTCGTGAGGCAGTTTGTCTTAATGAAAAAAAAAAGGATATTTCATGAAGAGGAACTCCATGGAGCAGAATCCTGGAGAAGCTAATAGTTCCTCAGCTACTCAAGAATTCTCTGCATTTTACAGAACTCAAAGGTTCACTGCTGCATACAGAAGAGCCCACCACTTGTCCCTATCCTGAGCCAGATCAATTCAGTCCATGCTCTCCCAATTTCTTGAAGATCCATATTAATATTTTTCCATCTATGTCTGTGTCTTCCAAGTGGTAATCTCTAGCCATTTTCTATTGTGACCCTGGCCTACGCATGCTCCTCACATTCAAAGTTCAAATTTTATGTCAATTTTTTGTTGCTTACGTCATTCCAAAAGATCAGAATAAGTCCTATGTCCAAGGTCTTGTGTCTACTTTTGTATCATGTGAAGCACTTATGAGGATGAGACGTTGGCACCTTGCCCAACACCAAGCTGGAGGAACACCTCTTGTTAACTGTCCAAGATGCGTTATGCAATATACTTTCAGCTACCCCCCATATCCCAGAGACCTTCTCCACAATCTAAAACCTGAGGAGGAGCCATGTCATGGCGACAGGGAGCCACCTACTCTTCAGGGTCATAAAGAGGTCCTTTTGACTCGGATTTGGTATTGTGTTGGATATGTAGCTTATGAGGGAAACCCAATAAAGGAAGCAACAAAATAATATTTAAAATTAATCCTCAGGATATATGTTATTTGTACACTGGATTAAACTGAGTCTGTATTACATCCAGCAAAAGACTTGGGCCAGCAGTGTTGTATTGTCTACAATGTGGTGTCCTGGGTTGTGACACAGTGCTATGCAGTCGACACGTACATCAGGTTGAGCATGGAGACAGTATGTTCCTCCAAAATATTGGCATTTACACACCAGAATGCAAAATGTCATAACCCACAAGTCTACAATATGAATCTTCACAAACATGAAAACCTTAAACCTTATTTGAATGGATGGTTAAAATATGAAGATTTAATGACATGCATTTCCTGTGCAATGACATTACTAATGCATTGGCTGCAGTGGCATAGCCATGATTTTTGGCGCCCAGGGGCCAGTAATCACAATTGCTGGCCCTAACAGAAATTATGAACTTTACAAAGAATCAAAATTATTTATTCAATATTTATATTCAACACAGTAATTTAAAATTTGTTGACTGCAGAAAATCAAATTTTTTATTTAATATATTCATTTCGCCACCCAATTTGCTGCCCCTTCAACTCTGCTGCCTGGGACAACTTCACCATGCCCCTCTCCCAACTACACCCCTGACTGGTGGCACTTAGTCTGCTTTTCTTTGTTGTACAGCCTACACAAGCAGCATGGCGTGTAGTATTTCTAATTGCATCTGGCATCTACATAGTCTGTGGTGTGTCCTACGTGTTATTCAGCAGAGGCATGAGGCAGGCTTGGGACAGTCCTGATGATGGTGTAACAGAAAAAAACGACAGGCGCGAATGTGATGTGGCAAAGGATGGTATAATGTTGCAGGCGACACACCAGTGATCTCAGTGAGAGTGTGCAGTGTGATGTTATTGATGTAACTCAGGGTACTTGGGTGGACAAGTGCATTTTTATAACAAACAGCAATGGTACAGTATAAGCATGTCTCTATCTTGTATCACAATGTACAGTTTGGAAATTTCATTGAAGATACTTGTTACACACTTCAGAACAATGCACATAACTTCAGTCTATGTCAAGAAATATGAGCGACCCAAAAATCAAGTACTTCTATTCTTCAATGCTCTCCAATATCATTATAAGTGTTGTTGTATGTTTTGATAACCATAATTTCATGATCACCAAACATGTCAAGGGTGATGACCCAGATAAAAAGCGATACCCTGGCCCTCCAAGTTTGGGGTTTGGTGTGAGGCTAACAGCCCCATCTGGAGGAGGGGGGGGGGAATATTGTTACGAAATCTCAAAAAAGAGGAGACCAAGGCCCACCCAGGGCTATAGAGCCAATGATGATGATGAAGATAACTTCATGATCAGCTGAAGTAATAATCTGAATGAGTAACTGAATACATGTGTATGCCTCATCATACATCATTTTTTACAACCAAGAAAACGTCTAACAACAACCTGATTTTGGCTAATCAGAAAGAGCAGTCTGTGAGGATATTCTTTACACCAACATTTTTGTTATACCTGTCATGCTTTCAATCTCGAAATATTGAACAAATATACTTTCACAGCAGTGTTTCCCAATAGTGTGCAGGCCCAAAGACGTATCGTTCGTTCAGTGTCATATAGCACATTAAATCTCATACTGCTATAAGCTGTCTGTAGACCAACATAAACTATGTTTGTATCATAACATGTACAGTTATCATACTCTTTAAGTACAAGGAACAGTACATGAGATTAGGAATATTTTAGGATTAAGTAATACAAGATGAACAAACAAAATATTAACATTTACAATTATTATTCTGAAAAAAACACACTATGTAACAAACATAAGAAATGTGAATGATATTAAAGTAGGAACACTGCAATAAAGAAATGGTGGCATATGTAGACAAGGTGAAAACACAAAGAAACAGCACAGCATATGTTTACAAGATGACCAAGCAAAGATACAGCATAGCATGCAGACAAGATGACACAACATGACAGTAGCACACACAGACAAGATTGCAACACAAAGAGTGGTAATTGTGAAAAGATTGCAAAAAAAAAAAAAAAATAAAAAATAAAAAAAAAAAAAACAAAAAAAAAAAAAGAAAAGAAGCAGAGGAGGGGGGGAAAAAGAAGAAAAAAAAAAGAAAAAAAAAAAGATA
>Ga0136643_10002854_pt1 | contig 22829 bp, 13 predicted proteins | sample TergutLab28metaG_FD_96883 | JGI IMG/M metagenome (GOLD analysis project Ga0136643, IMG submission 96883) | Labiotermes labralis P1 segment gut microbial communities from Petit-Saut dam, French Guiana - Lab288 P1 (version 3) (version 3) | ecosystem: Host-associated > Arthropoda: Insects >... | reverse complement strand
CATTGGCAGCACTGACTGAAATTGGTGGGACAGCACTACAACATCCTCCATACAGCCCGGACTTAGTGCCATGTGATTTCTGGGCATTCCCAACACTGAAAGCACAACTGCGCGGAAAGAGGTTCTCTTCAGATGATGAAGTGAAAAATGCCACGGCCGCAGCACTAAAAGGGATGTCACAAAAAAATCTATTTCATGTGTTTGAATCGTTCATAAAACGCTGTAAAAAATGTATTCAATGTGAAGGCCGCTACTTTGAAAAAGAAAAAATTGTAGGGCTTGTAGAGTCATCTGATTCTGAATAAAAAAAATCAGTCTTGAAACTTTTCAATCAGCCAACGTATATGTCCCTGAGATTTACCTACTTTGATGAATCTTTTTCCTGGTATAAAACTAAACTTCTGGTCTTGGGACTGCCTTCTAAAGTGCTGAATTATCAGGATATCCAAATATCAGACATCAGATTAAAGGAATTTTGCTGTACATTTGTCTGTAGATTTCAGGTAGGAGATCACAGGGTGAAAATGATAGGAAGCATTTCCCAGCTTTGTTGTGTTCCTGACTTGTTTGTATATGTTATTTTGATTTGTTACTGTCATTTTTAAATATTCAAACTTTGCCACATTTTCAGAGGGTCTCTTCAAGCTGTGTCTGTCGTATGATTTTTTTTTTCTGGTGGTGAGACATGAATACCTGACCATTTGTGCATACGCACCTGTCCTCTCTCTGTCTTTTTTGTACATTTGTTTATAGACTGTGTACTTTACTAAGACAGAACATTTTTGAATGCTATTTGTATTCACCCAAGAAATTTATATCATCAGTTCCAGTTCTTGTGCTCCATTGTTCTGAAGTGAAGTTGAAAAGCAATGTTGTTAAAGCATCACCTTCCAGGCTATTCAGATAACTGTGTGTGTTACTGTGGGTTTCATTTCAGTGTATTTTATTTAACCAAAACAGTTTCAGGCAGATGCCAAACTCAGTATGCTGTTGTATGATACCTCTCTTCTGACTGAGACAGAGGCTTTATTGAAGTCCATAATCATAACAGCACTAAGTAAGCTGCATGTATTGTGAAGTTTGACTTGTAATATCATGCTTTGCTTTATCCCCACACTTTCATCTGGTGTCATGGTCACTGCATCACCAGATCACAACAATGTGCATACTTGAATTTTATTTTCATCTCATCTAACGTATTCCTTTATGCGAGAAGTCAGTTTTTGTAGCCATCAAGGTCTCCTGAAAGATGAAGCAGCTTTTTTATCTTGTAAAATATTCTCTTCTGGTAGCTACCATACTACATGGCATCACATCCTACAAGACAGCAGTGTTCATAGTTAACTGCAATGAAACACCCAAATCTCATATTCTCAACCTATATTCTTGTTCATCTCAGGTAATTTTTTGTTCCTTGTGGTGCCTAACATTATATGCTTTCTTTGGACCTACCTGCTACTGACATCTGGAGAGAAATAAATGAACTACATGTTTTATTTGGTGCAGTGTCAGTAAATTATTAACCCTTGCTCCCCTTCTGTAGTGTGACAGCTGTGAAACTGGGAACTGAGGTCAGTTTATGAATGTATTAAATTTTGATTTGTTACCACATTTTCCCATCACAGTGTCTGTAGTAACGCATTGTGCTGTCTCTTGTATGCCCAAAGTACATAAAAGTTATATATTTATAGTGTGTCCTTAGCGATTGGCATGAAATGCCTTGCTTTCGAAAAGATTTGGTCTTGATGATTAACCCTTCACCACTCCTGCGATTATTTGCATGAATTACCAAGCTGTTAATTATTTACGACATTAAATATTAATGTTGAGTTTCAATGTTCTTGTCATAGTGCATCACTGTTGAAGTGTGGAAAAATGCATTAAATCGAACTTCATTACTCTGCTGACTATTGTTAACATATTTTTCAGGATACACTGCTTATTATGTTTGTACTGAAATGTGGTTGCTTGCTGTGGGGGGACAAACCTACTTCCTAGTGTTTCTAAATAAAGAGTTAGTGGAAGGAATTCAGGATTAGAAGGATGAATTGAAGGTCGAAGGTGTTAACTTGATGGGTAACTTTTTGATGTTATTGTTAGGGTAGTCAAATCAGAAATGTTGTAGTGGTTTAGAAGACGGTTCAGATTGGGGAAACAGAAAAAGAACACACAATTTTTGTGAGTAACATACTAGAAGGCTTCAGTTTTGGGGAACTGTGTAGTATAGTAGGGGATAATATTAAAATATGTTTTATGAAAATGGACTGTGGGAGTATAACTTGATTTAAATGATGAAGGATATTGTCTAAGGGTGTGGTTTTGTAGCGATATTGTTAATAGTGTCGAAACTTCAGATTTTTTTGTCAGGGAGCTGCAACAGTAAACAGCCTTTTATTGTATATTCTTGCTACTGTTTAGCTTCTTTACCCTTTCCAGGCATCTTGTTAATAGCTGTAGTTTTTTATGCATCTCAAAACCCCCCACTTTACTAGCCTCTCAGCCTGTCCTGTTCCTCATATTAAAAACCTTTCACTTAATAGTGTTGTGGTCCATTGTAATTTCATAGGAAATTTCTAAGTGGGCCGTAACAGTGATGATTTTAACACTTTCGTGAAAGTCAAAGGATCTCTTAGTTCGCAATATGTATTAAAGTGCTTGGTCTCCTGTAGGTGTTCTGTAGGCCATGTGTCAAGTGACTTGAGGAATGAGTATGTGTAGTGCAATGATGAGATTTGGGTGGGTGGGGGGTGTATTTTAACATTTGTCTGGAGAAAGTTACCTGTGTGAATCCTGGAATAGGATAGTATAGGAGAGTGCATTTTATCTACACCTCCACCAGTAACAGAATGTGTTCATGTATCTGATGTTCTGCAGATTTTAATTTGATGTTCGATTTAATGTCATTTCACTGTACATAAAACCTAAGTGGGAATATTAACAAGGGTCAGTGTTTATGTGTAGGGTAACCTGTTTTCAGTTGCTTGTATTGTGGAAGTGATTTGTGACTAACTGTGATGAGATATGATAACCAAAAATAACATGCATAATAAGTTCCTTTGAATTACTTTTCCCCTCCTCATTTTGACTTGTGGTTTGTCATTTTTTCCTTGTCTTTGCTTGCATGTCTATACTTTGTGAAAAGGAAGAGAAGTTTAAAAGTGCACTTAAATTTAAATTGCACACATTACCCAAAGTGTTGTTTGAGGAAGACAGAAGTTGCCTGGGATATGATGCCATGTCAATTGGTAATTATTTAGTGATGTTTCAGTGAGGCTTGCTGACTCATTCTTCAGAGTAGTCAGAGACTACATGCAGTGTTCTTGGAGGCTTTGCTTCCCTCATTTGTTTTGATGTTAGTTGCTGTTTATACAAGTGAGGTACTGACAGAGTTACTCAGTAGTACATATTGCGTGCTGCATAGCCATAAAGTCTGTTCTAGATTGAACTACTACCATACTTCCTCAATTCTAAGATACAATTATTTCCACTTTTTTAGGTTTTTAATATCCTGATGTGTCTTATGTTTGATAGCATCTAAGAATCATTGTTGGAAAAATTGTGTTGTGTACAATACTGTAAAAGGAAGGATGCAAGGAAAATCTTAATGCCCATAGCTAAGTATCAGGCAATATATGCAGAGACAGCAACAAAGGAGATTCAGAATTGTTTCTGTGTGTCCCCATTGTGTTGAATTTTGTTTTGTGGAAAATGGATAAAGCACTTGTTGGGAACTTCAGAAGAGAGTAATAATTGTTGAACACACTGTTATTGTCATTCAGCAAGTGCTGTATTACAAGTGCTTGCTGGTACAGAAGGTTACATCTTATGGGACAAATCTGATCTTAGCTATTCTGATTTAAAAAATGACAGCATAATTGATCGATATGGCGTGTGAGGCTGAGTGGACAAGTGAAGAAGACAGTGTAAAGATGCTTTTGTTTAATGCATTGTAAATTTCCATTTTTGTGTTTAATGTGTTCGTTGGTATGAACAATTTTATGTTTGATAGTTGAAGTTCCCTGTTGTACTATGTTTATTAAAACCTGTAACAGTTGTGACTTACAATCAGTTGCACTGTTTGTCCTAGAAGCTTGTTACTAAATCAAGGCTGTGTCTTTTAGTTGATGGTACCTTATAATTGAGGAAATATGGTGATAGGGATAGTCCACTGATGATTTTCTATGTATTATTAAATAGACACTGCACTCAAAATTGTTTTTAATACAGGCTGTAGATCTGACTCTGTTTTATCCCAGAGGTATTGGTCATTACACTATTTATTTGTTATAGAACTCATTATATAAATCTTTCATTATGCATAAGCATGAGTGGTAATGCCTATATTTTTTAAGGCCAGTTGAATATTAGAATATTATTTTTCTGTGCAGTTCTGAATGGCTTATAAACATACTTCTAAGAACTGCCTATATGCTCTTTTTGTTTGGTGAATGAAATGTTTCTCTCAACATACTAGTTTTGTTGAATACAAAGTTTTATTCGAAGTAGAGGTGAATATTATCATGCTGTTGCATTAGGGCATTGTTTTGGGGTATTTTTTTTTTTTGGCAATTATACCAAGGCAAGTTCTTTTGGTCTACAAGTAAAATACTGGGTACTAGCATGCAGGAATGGTTGTGAATCACCCCCATCACCACACTGTCAGTATTTGGGGACTAAAAATTGTGATGTGGTGACTGGAATTTCTGTTTCGTTTTCAGAGGATCAGAGTTTTCAAACCTGATCATTTGCGCTGAGGTTCTTGTAGTTTTTCTGAGCATATCTGAAAATACATCTCATTATGATGATAGCCAATGGCTGATGCATTACACATTCTTTCTACTTGTTTACTCAGCATAATCCTTCCTTTTATATAACTTATTCAGTTGGAGAATACTTCAGTAAACCAAGAAGTTTGTTCTTGAGAATTACCAAAATTGCATCAACAGAGTATTGGCACCCTATGATTGATTTCCTTCACTCACACCATGCAGTCAGGGTCAGCAAGATTTAATGCCATAACTGGGGAGAAAGGCATTATTAAGAATTGCCTGTTGCAAGAAAATTGAGGAATTCTGATGTGTGCTTATGCATGACCAAGCATGTACACTGAATTCAAATGAATCACAAAACACTGTGCTAGGCTTGCTTGGTGCTTCTTTGCTTCTAAGTTAATGGGCATGATAGTACAGTTGGGCTGTTGTCTGTAAGGGAATGGTTCTTGTGTCAATCAAGGTTTTTGTTAATTTTCTTTTTCCTTCTCATATGAGGTGAATGTATTCTACATATTTGCACTTTTTCCTGCACAAAATTCTTGTAAATCTGTAAGTAGTTTATGCATCCAATTCCTACTTCTAAGTAGGTCGTTATGTCTTGACCTTCTCATGCGACAGGGATTTTCTTAATTTGAATGGTGGATTAGACCTATAGAGTAAAATGTCTGTGCTTTCACAGATTTATTTATTTATTTATATTTTACATTCCATGGATCTTTTGGGATAAACCCTATTTCTATATAGGAACAGTCAACATAGATATAAATGCACTATATAATGTAATGATGTGTATGCTATAGCAAGCATCTGTCATAGCACAGGAATAGATAAACTCAGCAGGATACTACCCTTCTACCAGTGTGGTTTGTATTATCACAGGTGGGGGAAATAGCTTCTTTTCAGAAGTTCATTATTGGTTTAGTTTGTTTTATTTCAGTCTTCTATATTTAAAGCACTGCAGACTGGCAGACAGTCAAAAAGCATTGTATAAGTATTTGGATTACAAACACTAATGACAAGGTCTTTGGGTGCAAAATCTTCTTACAGACTGCTTTAACCCTGCTTATTCTTGTTATATGTATGGATCCTATAGAACATAGTTTGAGTAAATGCGTCTGTGATGGCAAGATGGCAACTGAAAGGTAGGACAGCTGGTCATAACATCTGCTTAACAGGCTCTTCAAAATTATGGAAACACCTCATATGTTTCATTCTTGTAATTAATTCTGGATTATGTGCATAAATTAACACTCTTTTGTTTTCCTTCTTGTGTGTTGTTAAGCAGGGGTTATGTGGCATTACACTTTTTTGTTTTGGATCTTTTACACTTAGATGTGATGTCTTCAGCCACTGCTTGACAGGGTAAGGGACAGATGTGGATACAATGAATAGCTGTGTTATGGCTCCTGGAGGTATGTGAAATGTTCCCAGGATTCAATAAAAAAAATACATAGTGAACAATTTTTTTGCTAGTATTGTTCTTGTGCACATTTTCAAGAGACATATTTGTGGTGATTCTCCATTTGTATCTCTTATATTTTGTAGCATATTTTAGTTTCTTGATGACTCTATATGGCTACACCTGCTTGTTTCTCTTCCTGAAATGAATTGTGTGAATTATGTATGGAAGTGCGAAAGTCTCAAGAAGGAGAAATGACTGGCATATTAATGAGACAATGATAGGTATCAAATTGTAAAGCATAAATTTGTGTGTGGCTTTGAAACAGTTTTGGAAATTCTGCAGCAGCATATTCTCTTGAAGAAAGTGTAATGGGAGTATGATTAATCTCACAGCACTAGTATAACATTTCAGCATAAAATGGAAGTCAATTTCAGTATTTTTAATTGAGCACTATTGCAGGTTGCATTTCTGCAACACTTTAAAGTGCAGTGGTTGAAATGGAGGACAGTGTGTTGATTGTGTGGTATGAACTGAATTGTGTTTATTATGTAGATGAACTTAAGTCTCCAAAGGGTTAATATTTTGAGGATTTGAGTTTCTTATGGGAACAGTTACGGAAATTAAATCTTGTGGGATGTGAGGCTGTGTGGTCTGACAGAGCTTTACTGACCTGTGCTTTCTTATTTATTCACCTACCCTGGAGACAAAAGCAGCAATTCCTCTTTGTATTTTTTACAAAACTTTCAGCCGCATTTTTCATGATTTGCTGTGGAAATGTTTTGCAAATGATTGTTCAGCAAAATGCTTCTTTCACATGCACTAACAACCCTCTGTGTGACTCATATTGCAAATTGACAGCCATGTAACTGCAGCACTGATGTCCTTATCTGGGTGGCCTTGCATAACCAAGCCTACGTTTTCCTATGCTCAGATAAAAAATTGAAGAGATACTTGGTATTTCTAAGGAATGATGTGCCTCTTGATCTTACCAAACATTTTTTGGGGGATTCAGCTGTAGTGTAGATAATGAGCTTCCTCCTATTCAGGACATGGTGTATGTATCTGTACCCAGAAGTTGGTCTCAGAAATACAACATCTGCTGACTTAAATACTCAGACTATCAAAACCTTGTGCCAACACCTAATGCTAGTGTTGTGAAAATTGAGTAATACTTGTAACAGAGACCTTTGTTGACAAGGCAGGAGTCAAAGTATGTTGAAACCAAAATATTTTGAACCATCATGCTATAGAAAATGAACTTCTAAGTACCGTGGAGACTTTTTGCAGATTACAAAATATTTTTAAGTAACTGAATAATTTCTGATTGTATGATGTCCAATACTGAGTGGGTGATAAAATCGAGAAGAATGAGATGGGCTGGGCATGTGGCGCTTATGGGTGAGGATAGGGTCTTGGTGGGGAAACCGGAGGGAAAGAGACCACTGTTCGTAGATGGGTGGATAATATTGGGACGGATCTCCAGGAGGTGGGATGTGGGTATATGGACTGGATTGGGCTGGCCCAGGATAGAGACAGGTGGCAGATGCTTGTGGGTGCGGTAATGAACCTTCGGGTTCCTTGAAATGTGGGGAATTTCTTGACTAGCTGCAAACCAGTTAGCTTCTCAAGAAGGACTCTGCACCATGGAGTGAGTAAGTAATGTTGTCTCCGTGATGCTGGTTCCAGGAAATGAGTCTTCTTAGACATTTTTAATGTAATGGGTTCCTTTGATGTTCACATTTCACTTCCACGAAGACAAGTTGTCACTGTCACTAGTACATACAGTTTTAATTTGGGCTGTTTCTGGATGTCATCCGTTATAAAGTTTCAGCGTTTCCATTTACTAGTTCTGCTTTGAAATGGTAACTTGAAATGTTATGTAGTGATCCATAGTCTGTAACATGGTGTTCAATTCATGAGCAAATTACTGCCACTAGTCCGTCTTCACTACTTGAATCGTATCTTGCAGGAAGTGACACTTGTGAAAGAGGGCGGCTCGTTAGGATTCAGTATTATTGGAGGAACAGATCATGCATGTACGCCTTTTGGAGCAAGTGAACCAGGGATTTTCATATCACATGTAAGTACAATGTGTTCTGGAGAAGTAAAAAATATATTTGTATATCAGGACTCCAAGCTGACCATTTCCCAGCACTAAGATTTTGCAGTGGTGAGATAGAAGAAGCTTTGTCTGTTGGAAATGGCAGTAGTAATGGCACACAGTGGAATATTTTTTAGTGTGAATATTTTTGTACACATTATGTCAACCCAGACAACATTGGTTCTGTAAAGTGTGAAGCCTCTTCTTTGACACTGTGCTCAAGTTATTTACACACACACACACACACATACACACACACACACATATATATATATATATATATATAGTCAATCTACATGGTGCATATTGTTTTATGCAACTCCCTCCTTTTACAGTGCATGGTGGACCAGTGAGTCACATGCAGGTTAGTGTGTTACGTAATGTTCATGCTTATCATGTTTATCACCTTCACCACACACTGTGAGGACATCCTTTATGTCATTTTCATTGTGTGTGTTTGAAGGCTTGATCTTCATGATTGATATTGGACTTAGTCTTAACATTCTGTTTTTTTATATAATTGAGTGATATTGCATGCCATTTACAGGACAAATATTGTGGATTTTTAGGGGCATTTGAAACGTTGCTAGAAGCAGCCATTAGCTTCATCCTATCTGTCCCTCCATCCATCTTTTCTTGGATGGAACAGCTTGACTCCTATTTGATGAATTTTCATGAAATTTCATTTTTGGTACTTTTATTCAAATATGTTGAGAAAATTGAGGTTTGCTTATAGTCAGGCAGATAATAATCAGTTGACTTGTTTACAGATCTCAGTATGTTTACAATAATAGCTCACTGACTTCTTTTCAGAATGAAAGAAGTTTCAGATGAAAGTTGTAAGTGAAATCAAAGTAGACATTCTCATGTTGAATATTTATTTTTTTCCAAAAAATCTTGCTGCTTATGAGATAATTACAAAAAAATATATGGTAGATCAGACAAGCCATTGATGATGAAACATAATGGGTCACAAAGAAAATTAAGATTACAAGTTTTGCTGTGAAAACACAACAGTGTTTTATACAAAAGAGGGTTCATTGTTACAGTTCCCTGACAGCAATTAACATTTTCTCTTGTCAAAGAATTTACTACTTCCATTTGCATTGCAAGAGGGTTATTTGTTTGTTTTTATAATTTGTGATAAAAAGAACTGTGTATTTAAAAAGTACTCTTGCAATTACTTACATTAAATGGAGAATACACATGAAATTTAAAACATTTTGTATGCATAAGCCCCAGAAAAGAATTAGGACAGTACAAACTAGGTTGAAAAGTAGGGATGCATAGATCTGAATGCATCATGATGTTATATTTTATGCACTTTTCCCACCTCGTTTTTGTTTACCTGCTGAGAAATTTGACTCCCTCAACAAACAAGCCCACAGTATCCACTGAATTGGAGGCTGGGTGTGATTGGATGCTGTGAAGATGAGATGTCTCCAGTGCCTGCCAAGAATCGGACCATGATTTCTCATACATCCAATCTGTAGCTTAGTCACAACACTGACTGAGCTCCCCTGGTTCCACAAATCCCTGAATACATTTATTTTTACCCATAAATTTTAATTCTTGCTGGAACTGTAATGTGTTACGTTAATATTACTTAAAATCTGTTTGTTTGATCACTGGTTTGCTCTTCTTCTTCCTCTTCTTCTTCCTCTTCTTGTCTTCTTCATCTTCTTCTCCTTCTTCGTCTTCTTCATCTTCGTCGTAATCTTTTTCTTCGTCTTCTTCTGCTGCTTCTTCTTTGTCTTCATCTTCTTCCCTTTCTTCTTCTTCTTCTTTGTCTTCATCTTCTTCATCTTCTACTTCTTCTTCTTCTTCTTCTTCTTCTTCTTTGTAGTCTTCTTCTTTGTCGTCGTCATCTTCTTCGTCGTCGTCTTCATCTTCTGCTGCTGCTGCTTCTTGTTCTTCGTCGTCTTCTTCTTCTTCTTCTTCTTCTTCGTCTTCTGCTTCTTCTTCTTCGTCATCGTCATCTTCTTCTTTTTCTTCTTCATCATCATCTTCTTCTTCGTCTTCTTCTTCATCGTCATCGTTTTCTTGTTCTTGTTCTTCTTCATCGTCATCTTCGTCATCATCTTCTTCTTCATCTTCTTCTTATTCGTTTTCTTCTTCATCTTCTTCCTCTTCCTCCTTGTCTTCATCTTTTTCTTCTTCATTGTCTTTTTCCTGTCCTTCTCCTTCTTCTTCGTCTTCTTCTTCTTCATTTGCTTTAGTGAATGTAGCAGGTCCTTGACCTCTGCTGTGTCATTTAAATTTGTTAACACCCTGATGTTGTGAGATCATCATAAATGGCGTATAGGGTTTTAGGTTTATACTCTGATTAATGTGTTGTTGTCTATTGGGTTTTACACCATATGTTCTGGTAGCTGGGAACCAGAATTTTGGAGCAACATACTTCCTCCATCAGGATAGAACTGACATCCTTACATGTCCTCTGTCCTTAAGATAAAGGTAGTATGTTTCACTGAAACTGTGGTATTGTTGATAGTGTTCTGTGGGGAATTTCTTTTACAGGAAATTGACTGAATGTAGAATATGAAGGAGGGATGATGGGCAGGTGTTTATTATGGTATTTCAGGTGGTACCGGGTGGAATAGCTGCGAGATCGGGGAAGTTACGAATGGGGGATCGAATTCTTAAAGTAAATGGAGAAGATGTTACTAAATCAAGTCATCGTGAGGCAGTGCTAAAGCTCTTGAGGCCTGGAGATGAAGTTGTTCTCACCATCCAGCATGATCCTTTGCCAGAGGGATATCAGGTTGGTACTTTGCTCACCTAGTATGTAAACGTTTATAATTTTGCTGTTAATTGTGCCAGTTACTGTGTGTATGAGGCAGTACTTCCTGTGTTAATAGTTTCTTGCAAGAACAATAATCTTTCTTTAAATGGCACAGAAGCTTGGCTTATCGTAGATTGAGTTTTGAGGATTGATATATATCAGTTTCTGACACATGCAGTGGAACAGTGTGTTCATTCAGTCTAAAATACTTGGGATGACATTTGGATTCAGCCTGTGTTTTGTGCTCTGCAGTGGATGTGTCAAGTGTTGTGACAAAGTATGTGATCAGTTCTTGCATAAGATACGTGCCTTTTGTGGTTATTTTTTCCAGCCCATTCTCATGTGACCAGTATACATTGAATTCTCGTTTCTATGCTCTCTCTCTCTCTCTTTTTTAAAATTCAACTTCAGTATACCGTATATGGTTGCATATAATTTATTTTGGGCTTAATTTTTTTTTTATATATTATTTGTTAGGTCCATTTGTCTTTTGCATTATCTACAAAATGAATCATTAACCCTTAATTGACAGGGCTAACAACTAAATTTGGACACACCCTTGATGTAAAAGGCGAATATTATTTGAACAGAAAAAAAATAAAAATTGTGAAATATGTGGCATTTTATGGGAAATAAAACAGCAGTTGTGTGATGGTATACAGCATGTCTTAAAGTTGCAGTGTCTATTCTTGTTGAATAAATATATACAATGACACTCTCGGAGTAAAATCCTGATTGTGTGCTAGATATAGACTAATGTTTTTTTTCATGCAAAGAACAAAATGGGATGAGATTTGATCCTGATATTCATAATGTTTAGCTGACTGTGTGGAGGAGAGTCTTAAAGTCTCACGGTCCTCTTTAGCTAGTCAAGAAAATCTCGACCTTGCATGGGACTTGCAGGAGGTGAACAAGGCCTATAAGTAATGGGAGAGATTAGAGAAGGATACATGTCAGGAAACATGAAGGGGGAAGGGCCATACCATGGCCCAGGCTGATAGTCACTGGTTTGTCACTGGGGGGGCCTGGGTTGAATCTCAGACTAGTCATGTGGAATTTGTGGTGGGCAAAAGGACACTGTGACAGGTTTCTCTCCGAGGACAGTACTTTGATTTCACCATTTCAGTATTATTCCATCAACTCGCCATATTCATCCACTCACCTGTCACTGATGCTATATAATCTAAGTGATTAACAGTGTTGATACATGACATGATTAAGAAAGGAATGCAGTGGCACCTTGAGGCACTTAGGCATATATAGGTTATTATATGTAGAGGATGTTTGATGATGTAGGGTGGGAAAATGTGAACCAGATCCACCAGTCATAGGGTGCAGACTAGTCACAAGAGCTGTGAACTTGGTAAAGCAGTTTGCTTTTGTCTTGGTAGTGGCTATGATGATTGTTGTTTTCTGGGATTCAGTTGTCATGTAGCATGATAAATTTATGAGCATTTTAGAGGAACCTGCAGACTCCATTTTTAGGGTTCAGATCTCCGCATGGAGACAGCAGATTCCTCCAGAATGTTGGTAAGTATATTAGATCAGAAGGTTTGGCATTTTAGAAGTCTGTAAAGCACAGTCATGCACCATGGAATGTGAGAAATTCCTGAACTTGCTGAATACCTGTCACTTATTCAGAAGGACCCTGCTCCTTAGAGTTCGTAAGGTACTGTGTTTAATTGAGTCTTTAATTAACTGAGAAACATAGCTTAGCATGTCTTGTCTGTTCATTTATCATATTAATATAGTCCCCTTCGCCACCCTTCCCACATGCACAGGAAAATAGTGGCAGGAAGTGAAGATGATATCCGTCACACAAACTGACACTGTGATGGGATACATTCAGTTTTATTATGTTATGCATTGGGTGTTGCTGGAAGTGTGGCATAAAAGGAGGCAAGAAGATTTCTGTGTTTGTTGTACCAATCTGAATGCTACTTTTTTTTTGTCACTTCCAATTTTATCATCTGAAGTGTCAAACATTTGCTGCTGTTATGTGAAACATAATCAGTAATCACATGTGTATTGTGGTTGTTACAAGCTGGTCGAGGTTGAATATATACCAGTCATAGTAAGTATTTACTTGTGTAATACCACTTTACAGTACAACCATTTAGGTAGTAGTTGAACAGAACAGTGTGGAGAAAGTATCCATTTGTTGAGGATTCTGTTCATGTGATGCTGCATCACTTGTTAATTTGTTCCCAGTGTTTTGAAGACAATGTATTCCTCCATAACACTGAGAATAGGATGGCTTAGAATGGAATAGTGATTGGGTTTGAGCCCTTTGGTCCCAATGCACCTAGGCCTTTCGACAGGCCCTCTGTGCCTCATAATATGATGCTAAGTTATGGTAGCCCTGTTCCTTTGCTGAAGTTCTAGATCACACCCAGATTTAGACTCCTAACATCCTCTGGATCCAAGAAAGAGGAGCCCAAATAAATATGAATGCGAGTGAAGCCAAGGCTTTGCACTTGTACAGAACATTGACTGAGGTTTCCTCCTCTGCTCCACACCATAACATTGACAACAAACTATCCAGTGATGCAGCATCATATCCCAGAAGAACATAATTCTGTACCACATGGCTGTGAGACATCATAATTCAGTAACACAGCTATCATAATCATTGCCTATCTCATCGAAATCTGATCTATCTCACCTCCTCCCCCACCTGCATTTCTAACACAGCACCACCACCTTCCTTGAGCCATCTCATCTGGCATTTAACGTAAGTGCACACAAGTTACAATTCATTTCCAGTTTACGTAGCATACAAATGAGTATTTTTTTATTTCTATTATAATATCAGTAACACTATAATATATATATGTACATACATACATACATGCACACATACATATATACATACATACAAACATACATACATACATGCATGCATACATACGTGCATACGAGCTTACAAATGTACATACATACTTCAGTGTTCAGCATGGGGAGAAATGTGTTCCGTACTTAACAGTACATATTTGTCATGGAGGCATGAGGTCCTGTATCATTATAAATTTGTATAGTCAAGTGTCATTGCTAAACCTCATGAACATAGTTATACAAGACAATGGATGACAGCCCAAGCCAATTTGGCTGCTCCCTATGCTGATATTAATACGGTTATATTTCTCACCGTGACATGTGTTCGCCTATCATAGGAGCTGAAAATAGTGAAAGCAGAAGGCGAGAAACTGGGGATGCATATCAAAGGTGGACTTAAAGCTCATCGTGGTAACCCTCTGGATCATACTGATGAAGGTGTCTTTATTTCCAAAATCAACTCTGGTGGGGCTGCCAAGCGGGATGGCAGACTCAAGGTAAGTTTCATGAGGAAAGTATTATTAAACCAGCACATTGTCTTTATGGCTGCCGCCTGAAATTTTAGTAAGCCACGAATTATAAATATGTGTACAAAGTTGTACATTGAAATCCGTTTCTTAAGAAGTGTATGGAATTGTAATGCAAGTGAAAATATTAAAAGTTTGAAGGTGAAGAGCCAAACATGAACTGAATTTTCATAATAGTTATAGAAACTCCTTGGAAAGTACATGTATTTAGAAAGAATATTGAAATTTGAAAACTGAGTGCACCTTATTAACATTAGTGTTAATTAAACTTATGCAGGTCATGAACTTTAAATGTATTTCCCTTTCCCCTCTATTTGAGTAACATATTGTATAGGTCTTGGTGCAGCTTATCATGTAATTTGTGCTTATATTGAAAGTTTCTTCCGACTTACAGCACTGTCTTCCATTCAGTGCTTAGTGAAATCCTGAACCATTTTACTTTATGTCATCACAGTGTATTTTTATAAGATCCATTTTAATATTATCACACAGTCTCCATCATCGTCATCATCATCATCTGTTTGGTTTTCTTTGACAAGATTGTGGTGGAACTTTCTCATTTAGTTTTCAGTGTTGGTGATACAAAGTCAAAATCTTGATGTTAAATTTCCACCTTTTAGTGCTTCGCTCTGCATAGTGCTTCAGTGCACTACTTAACACGGGAATCTGACTGGGAGTTTCGCTGTTTGCCGTAATTTTGTATGAATTTGCTTTCCATGTTCATCCAGTTGTAACCTGATGTCAGTAGCCAAGTAATGGGAACTTAACATATTACAAACTATCCCATCATTTACTTTTCTGAATATGCTTGTAACGAGGTTCTATGTGTTACAGGTTGGGATGAGGCTTTTAGAAGTTAATGGTGTTTCCCTGCTCGGGGCCTCACACCAAGAAGCAGTAAATGCACTTCGGAACTCAGGGAACGAGATTAAGCTGGTTGTCTGCAAGGGTAAGAGGATAGTGATGCTCATCAGTTACTAATGTCTGAATTTTATTGATGCTTTGTGCATAAATCACAAATTTGCATTGCTTTCCAGGCTATGACAAATCTGAAGTTGACAGATTATTAACAGAAGGAAAGCTAAGTAAAGAATCCAAATCCATCTCGCACAGTGTATCTAGTCTCGATCGTGATGATGAAGACACAGCTACACTGAGACAGGCAAGTAAACATCTTTGTTTCTTTGTCAAGTAATCTGACCATCTCAGACCCATAAATTTTTTGTTTTGTCCCACTGAATAAATGGGCCGAGGCAGTAATGCTTTGGTTTTTGTTGTGTCCAGTTTGAATCATGGTTGGGGCAGCAAATATTCTGAGTGAGAACATGTTTTCTGGTCAAATGCCAAGATAGCACCTTAAACTGAATTATTACGCTTCCTTCCAAATTTGTTCCAATTTGTTGTTTGCTATTATCATGTCAGTCAGTGCTGTATGCACATGAATTATGCACAGTATCATTAAATGAATAATGCATGAATAATAAGTTCTCTGCTGAATTTTTGCTATCATATGTGTGACATCGAACAGTGAAGTTCTGTGCCTGATGTTATTGCACAATTAATACTCTTGTACGGAAACCAATCATAGCCAGGTTCTGTTTGTGTTAGGGATTAGTAACAAGAAAGAAAGCTGTAGTTTGATCAGTCATCCATAGCAACCCTGCAAGTAAGTTGTGTGTTCTTTGCTGTCATGGGGGAGCCAGTAGAAATGTGGTTTTATTTCTTACTTGGGACAGCAACTACAGAAACACAAAATGCTTGAAACCGTTCGTGGTTATGGAACATTGTGCCTTATGTATATCTTTGAACAGTTTAAAACAAAGTTACTGTATATATGTATGTGAAGACCTTGAATGTGATTCTGATCTGGATAGAGTTCGGAAGTTTGAAATGTTGGCCAGAAGCTTTTGAATGACCCTAACATTTATGGAGTGTCAACTGTGCATTAACCAGAAGACAGTTCATCAGGTTTTTTTTGATTGGGAAGGAGTACGTTCTGCCCACGTGTCAGACTGGTCAAGTCATTACTGTAGACATATCTCGAGTGTTCTCAATTATAATTACAAAAGTAAATGTCGGCGCATGGAGTAGAGGACAGAAGCATCGCCGAGGCTGAAACGTTTTTGCTTGTGCAGAAGTTGATCGAAATGATGATCACTTTTATTGATAACAGGGTGTGTTCCATAAAGAATTCCTGCCCAGAGGAAAAACTGTGAAATGTGACTTCTGGATTGCTGGGAAGGTTATTGAAGTGGACTTCGCAAGGGAGGCCACAATTTTGATAGAAAGGCAGTAGTTTTATTTTGTTTGACAATGCAGCCACTCATTCTACCTTCACGGTGAAGTTGGTTGTGACAAATCACAGCATAGTGGAGACAGGTTACCCACCTTATACACTCCTGCCAGCCAACTTATTTATGTTCCCTAAAAAGTAAGTTGTTTCCAAAGCAAGAAGATTTACTGATGTAAAGAACAGCAAGAAGAATGTAACCAGCAAATAAAATTTAGTTTGTAATATGTTTTCTTTTGGGTAATTCCCCGGCGTCACAAAGCTAATAGCTAGGCTATTAGCTTTGTGACGCCGGGGAATTACCCAAAAGGAAACATATTACATACAGGACACAGCGAAAGCTTAAAATCAAGAAAATTTAGTTTCTTTGGGCACCTCTGATGACTGTGTTTTGTAGTTTTTAGGGGAATTTACTTTGAAGAAAAAACAATTTTTTTCTTCTTTACTTCTTACAGAAAGAATCCCATAACAGTATTGTTAGTCCATGTAAATCCCATTTGCTGTTTGAATGTAAATACAACCAGCTGTGAGTAGACGTTGGCTAATCATGGAAGATAAAAAAATAAAATATTGTCAGCACAACTAGAATGTCTGTATTATTTATTATTGCAGTAATAAATAATACAAACATGTTAGTTGTGTTGGTGGTATTTTATACTTTTATGTTATGTGTAACACAGTGGGATGACTGACTTAAAAAAATCATACTGGAATTGTTTAATTCTTTATTCAGGAGCAGGAAATGAAGCAGGAATTAGTAGAGTGGGAGAAGGAGGAACAAGAACGTAGAGACAAAGAATTGGCTGTCCATCAGGGACAGCAGATCTTGTCTTTAGCTGAAGTAGCCAGAGAAAAATCAACTCCAGAGAGAGTAAGTTTTGTAAAAAAAAAACCTACAGTAGAAGTTAAAGCATTTCAGTAAGCGGTGATCTATAAGATTGTATGTATTGTAACTGTTGAATTTTCGGCTTTCAGAAATCAAAAGGTCATAAAATAGTTTTGAATTAAAACCTACCCTTATGGAAAGATTGTAGAATCCTACATTTAAAGCTTAAAAATTAATCACACTCAAAAAAGTACACAAAATCCTGTGTTTAAAGCTGAGTAACATCACATGTTTTGAATTATATAATATCTCAAAGTAAAAGAGAGTTCTGTAAGTACAGTGAAATATCAGTTTATTGTTCCTGTATTAAGTGACATCCAATATTTAGTGCATATTTTTCTGGCCTTGGCTGTTACAAACAGCATGTTACTTTATTGTATTTATGGACTTTCAACTTCATAAATCATCTGCATTTATCATAAGAAGTTTTTTAGCTTCCAGAAATTATACCTTAGCTTACAGTACTGCTGGCTGAAACAACAGTTCATATATCTGAGGGTTCTTACTTCTTCTGTAGGCATTACCATGCTGAAAGTTCATGTGTGTATCATGGGTATGTGCCTACCCACTTTCTTATCACTCTGTGATCACCTTCAGGTGTTGGATGTGGTGAGGGCAGCAGAATTGTTGGTGAACAAACCTTCCAGCCCAACAGAGATGCTAGTACCAAAGTCTCCAGGTGGTCCTAAGACAGATCTGAAAACAACCACCATTGTAATGAGCAAGCACACACTGGCTCCGCAGCCCAGCACGGTGAGTACCCAGCACTTGATGTAATATTGTTTAACATGGTTGTTTATATGTACGTTTGTATTTGCAGCCCCTAGCCGGATACGTCTACAGTAGCTGAACACAACTTACATTTCTTGCTACTTTTGTGCCCATTACTGTTTATATAAATGATAATGTGAACTGTCAGTGAGAGATGGTGTAGTAAGCACAAGTGTCCTAGCAGTAATCTTCAAAACGTATAAGGGGAACTATTAGGAACTGCTAGTATACTAGAATAAATAAGAATTTTTCATGCATAGTGGTTGATAATGCAGACCTGTATTTTTTTTATTGCTTGATTTACATTTACTAATTAGAACAGCAAGGAACTTGAAAGTTTTTGTTTATTTATCTGTTTATTTTATTTTATTTTTATGTCATCTTGGCAGTTGCAACATGTTATAAGGTTACCTTGTTTATCTGAATCTAAGTCAAGGCTTTTCTGAATCACACTTGTTCAAAAGTGGGGGTCCCCTTAAAATTCTTGACTAGAACTTACACAGGATAAAAACTCTTATTAAATTTGTTAAAATTTCTTTCTGGATCTGCAGAGTTCACAGTTCTGTGTGCCACTTGAAGTTTAAATGTTTTATGTCAATCAGAAAGCAAAACTTATAGGTTGTGATGTAGTTAGAGTATGATGATTGCATGTGATGGAAAACTCACATGATCATCACATTAAGTGTGATTCAAACCAAAGATCCCAGGATTTGCTTGACCTGGGACTGTATGTGCCTTCTTCATGGCTGCTGGAATTTTCACTTGAAATATGCTGTGGGAATGTTACATTCATGAACATTCATTATATGGCCCTCTAATGCTGTACATTTTTCCTGAATTGTAAATACAGCTACACCCATTTAAGATGACCCTGCTTAGGATGTTTTACTGCCTGAGACATTAGAATGATTTAGAACCTAAAATTTTCCCATGTGATTAACATATTTGTTATCCCTTGAATATGTTTCAACTTGAAAAGATTCCACACCTAAGAAGCATGAGAAGTTCATGACACAACAGATTTTTCACCTAATTGTGATACAGTTCCTCTTAAAGTAAAAGAGGTTTTAATGTATGTATCCTGCCAGCTGTTCCATACATCGAATGATTGTAGTGCCAGACTCTGCACAGTAAACGAGGACTATTAATAGCATGAATATTGTGAAGCTGCCTCATATAGGCCTTCATGAATTTGTGGCAAGTACAATTATCAAAAATTGCCGTTTACATTGTGTGTGTACTAGTTGGTCTTTTGGCCGTGTGTGGGATGGGGAGAGTTAGATGTGTTTAGAGAATGTGTTTTTACATTCTGAAAGATAATGGTGAAAATTTAGCCATTCACCTTCATTCAGAGAATAGGCATTGCCTCTGATATACTCTATGTTAGCAAGTGTGTGTTGGCGAAGGACCAGGTTTATCTGTGGTCTGTTTTGTGTCGCACCTTATTTTGGATGAAATCTGTATTGCATTGAAAACTGCAGTCAAAAGTGATACAGAATTTCAAATATTGATTATTTGGTATTGTTGAAATTATGGTGTTGATAAAATATGAGGCATGTCACATTTAATTTGGCATTCACATTCTTTGTTTTCCTGTACTTGACACTTCAGTTTTTGCATGCTTCTCCCTTCATGTCACTAGATAAAATCATGAGATAGTAACTTGAGATTTTTTGTTTTTGCAAGTCTACTGTTAGTTTGGGCCCATGTGCTATCTGACTGGTACTGGCACACAAATGAAAACAGGAAACCCTTGTAGGATCACTGAAAATTTGACATCAGAGGACAAATCCAAGCTATGTAGAGTAATAACAAAATTCGCACATTTCATTAGAGGTTAATTGATTTTGTTAATTAGTTGTGTCGACTTAAGATCTCTGTTAGGCTGTATTGTATGTGCCACAAGTGAACATGTTTTCCATTCTTGTCACTGGAGAAAGTCACTCTGTGTGGAGTAATGCATTCGGACCCCCTCAGCTGTATTCTTCCCAACAGATGATCCAACTTACTGAAATGGATACTACTTTTTGCCACTGTGGCATTTTTCTGGAATAAAGCGATATTCTATGCAGAGTGGTGTATCTGTAGAATGTATATTTGATGATGAACAAAAGGTGTATTATAATGGGTTTTGTTCGGCAGATTTAAATGAAAATCACCAGTTTCAAGGTTTGAAACTGTGAGGTATATCAAGTGCTGGACATGGAAAGTTTTCTCTTGAAATCCTGATGGCAATGCATATGTTAAAAATGTTTCACTTTAATTCTGACTTGAATTACCCTGTACCTATGCATATCTAGTAGTTACAGTTTTTGTAAGTGTGATACATATGTGAACAATATTGTGTAGAAGTGCCTTGAATGTAACACATACTACCATTCTCCAGATAAGTTGAACTTGTTAAGGTTCTTCTTTCCGATTTGATGTTGTTGATTCCTTTGCTAGGTGTCATGATTGGTGGCGTCTTCTTTATCTCTGGTGCCATGAAGGTTTGTTTTGTTGTCTCTTTGTTTGTGGCTTGGAGTTGCATTTGTGCATGGCTAAATGCTGTTTGAAAGGACGTGGAACAGTTGCAGTGGATGTATTTTATACTTACTAATACATTGCATTTGTGGATGAGGTGTGATTATGTTAGGTTCATGCCATAATTGAAATACAACAAAGTTCCATTAATCCAACTCATATGGTACCAGACAGGTGATGGATTGTGGGATATTCCAGATTATCAGACATTACCTATACTGACTTAAGTTCTTGCAGGTAATATTTTGTTACTGTTCCTTTACTTGGATCGTACAATTGGCTGGAGGAGTGTTCCACTTGATTCATCTCCTTTGTCTGCTGGTTCAGGGTTATCAGGGTTCTATTCTGTGTTTTCTGGAGTCTTCATAGCTGAAGAAGATGATGGAGTAGGAGACAAGGTGTCAGGAGATACCACAGCATTTGATGTACAGGCCATCTTGGAGGCATTTTTGAACATGTCACTGAAATCTGCCTGTTTAATTGATGATGCATTTTTTCTGGTAAAAAGCAAACTGGACTGTCTGAATTTCCATATTGTTGGGTGTTAGATTAAAGGAATTTTGTTGTACTTGACTGGCACAGCCTCAAGTTCAGGTGTTAACCAGTTTCAGTTTTTGGTAGGTACCCTGCTGTTCTGACTGAAGTTTTTCATTATGATCCTCTCTTGTTATTGGTGAATATCATAATTCCTTAAAGCAAGGGATTGCCATGTCTCCCATATCCTGTTGATCCATAATTCAGTTATCATAACACATCTCAATCCACACAGCATAAACTCATCCTACATGATACTTATAAAATTAGAGAATATTCTGCCACTGAACTATGATTCTGTTAGTTTGTTGTTAGTTGTTGGATAAAGCATTGTGAATTCATGTAACCCCTTTCAGGTGCTGAGAAAAGTCAAACATCTTTCTGTTTAATCCTAATACTGCACTGCCATTTGCTCTTTAGTAAGCAAGGCTAACGAGATTGTTTCATAAAACTGATTAACACTTTATTATGTATATTTGAGACGATAGGAGACAGACACAGTTGAAATGTGTTGACATTTTGTATAGTGTTGTTCAAATAAATCACATAGTGATCAGTTTAGTTTATGATAGATCTCAGAGAATATTCATATTAGGATCTTCTGGTATGTGACACCATGTAGCGTTGTAGGTTCCACAGATCTCACTTGCAGAATGTGTTTTAATGTTGTGCATGCCATACTGTTCAGTAAACTTACACTATAATATATATTCATGCCAACTGCAAGCCATCTTCTTAATCTGTTAACTGCCATTGCTGATTGTTTGAATCACCTCCTTAAGTTGCGAAGGTCAGATACTTGAGTTGTTAGTTTTGTTTAATAACAAACTGTGAAAGTAGGTAGATTTTTGTATTACAGATCCAAAAGTAAATTGGTGTTTTCCATTTACCACAATAATGAACAAGAAAATCATGAGGATGCGTTTCCTGATTGTAGCAGCTAATGATATAGTGGAGATATTTTATTTTATTTTTGGCTGAGTGACAGCCAGTTTTGTTTGCTTCATGTGGTTGTCGTCAGTCTGTCCAGGCAAGTGCTGTGAAAGTATTTTGAAATAAGTGATGTGTGCTTCCACCCATATTCTTCTCAGCTCACTCTCTGCAGTTGTCCCATTTCTCATTCAACACAGTATCATCTTTGCAGATAGTACTCATAAATGTCAAAGCAACTAGCAAGAGCACAGTGCTGTTTTAAAGAACTCTGTGAAAACTTGGGGCAGTTATCTACAAGGCAAAAATACTATTCTTTTTCTCCCCCCACCCCTCACCCCCTGCCCATCCGGTAAAGACATTTCATCAGTATCAAATTTTATGATTATAATCATTGTATTGTGCCATTCTGAAACCATTTTTAATAATTATTAACTTTTAGGGGGTGTATTTAAATAACCATTGTATTTCTG
>Ga0136643_10002851_pt1 | contig 22832 bp, 25 predicted proteins | sample TergutLab28metaG_FD_96883 | JGI IMG/M metagenome (GOLD analysis project Ga0136643, IMG submission 96883) | Labiotermes labralis P1 segment gut microbial communities from Petit-Saut dam, French Guiana - Lab288 P1 (version 3) (version 3) | ecosystem: Host-associated > Arthropoda: Insects >... | reverse complement strand
TGGTCGTGGTGGTGGTGGTGGTAGAAGTAGTAGTTGTTGTTGTTGTTGTTGTTGTTGTTGTAATATCTGGAAATAGAGAGATTTTAGGACCAGCAATGATAAGACAATGCCAAGGAAGATTGGGCAGTAAAGAAATAGGCTCATTATCAGATGTTTCATAAGTGAAATGGATAAAAAAGTTGAAATTTGTTGGACATACAAATAAATTCTATAAAGGCCAAAGAACTTGAGAATAACTGGAGACTATCACATAAGGTGATATAAAAATTATTGGTTACATCAAATATGAAAAATTATTGATTATATCAGATATAAAGATCAAAAGTGCATATAGCATAAAGAGGTGTAATGAATGTAAAGATGGGAGGGCTGAAAGACTGTGGATATATTTTTAACCTGCCATGTGGTACACAGTCAGGTTAGAATGTAGTATACCGAACTCCATTGTCACTTTGTACAGTTTTTTTATTTTTTAAAGTTACATACAGCCTGTTTATCTATGTATGTTGCGAAGTAAAGTAGACAGTATGGGTGAAAATCAGAAGTGCCTAATAGCTGTTGGTGAAAGTCTCCCATATCAAGTTAAAAAAATTTTAGTGGTTTGGACCCTGGTATTAGGTCACAGGCAGATAGATGAGTGGACATAACCTCTACACAGCATAATTTTTTTTGCCTTCGTAAACTATGCCTTACAGGAAAGGCAATGTACGTATAAATGTAACATTGATACATGTTTTTATAACCATTGTTGCTGTGGAAAATCAATAAGTATCACATATTTTGAGTGTATGTCTTTAGCCTTAGTTATCCAGCATACATTGTGCATGTGCCTTATTACATTGTAATCAGTGGCCTGTCTGGCTCTTCCATATTCCCTACCTTCCCTTACCTCTAACAAAGTTTAAACTTTGAATGTGTATATATAGTGCTTCTGAAATACATGACACCAGTTTCAGGATGTTTTCTATGCACATACATAACAAAAAGTCATTATAAACATGGGTCTTTGGTTACTTTGTTTTTGCATTATGGCCCATTCTATTTTTGAAGGAGGAGGATTAAGAATGAAGTGTAAACCTGGCAGCAGGAATATATTTATTTATAAATCACTGATTCCAGCGTTACACATCACTCAGTTTATATTAGCAACCAAGAACACAAACATTTTTGTCATTGTTTTTCCATACAGTGTGCTTCATGTCTTATCAAGGATTTTTGCACACACTAAAATATTCCAGGTGTATTATACATTAGTTTTCACTGGTCTTCTACCTTCTGCTAGAGCTCTGTTACATAATTAACTCTTACTGCAGACATGTTACTTTTATGGGGGCCTCATGAATAAATCCTGTCTGGTTTAAGTTGGGGGATGCTGTGGGCTAATGCATTAGTCTGCCTCCATCTACCTATCATTTCAAATATTTGTCATTCAGAAATGTTCTAAAAACAGTACCCAAATGAGGTGCACCATCTTGCATTCATATGTTCACATTCTTGTCTGTAATGGGACATTTCCTGGTTGTTGGGGAGGGGGGGGGGGTGCTGTATCAAGAGACATGTTAAACTGTCTCTGTCAACCTGTGCTGGAAGAAGTGAGGATATGTCCTATTATGTCCACATATTAATTGGTAGCTGGGGTAGTGTAGTAGGTATGGTGACAGGGCTATGTGCTGGATTTCCAAGGAATTGTGGCTCATTTCTTGAAAGGGTTAAAAGTATATCTGTGCTTCAATGTGCATCTCTTTGCAAAGCTTCAGGATCACCTTCAGGGCCCACCCAGTCTCTTATTCAGTGGGTACTGGGTGATCTTGCCTTGGTGGTAGAGCATCTGGGTATGAAGCTGACCATTCACCCCATCTAATGTTGAGGATAAGAATGAGTGCAGCTGTGAAGGCTGTGCCTTTATTGCATGCACAGGGGCACCTTCATCTTGACACATTTATTAAAAGCATTGATGTCATGATAGAATGATTCCTAGTGGTTTGTTATGTCCCCATTAATACTGATTGTGGAAGTTCATGATGGTGTCACAAGTAAGTCCTGCTGCACCCCTGTACAACATGAGTGACAATATAAGGACTACTGGCACACTGCTTTAAGAGCCCCAAACAAAACTCTGTCCTTTGAGGTATATGCCTTTCACTCATTGCAGGTGGCTAAGAATAAAATGTTGCTTATGGAGGACCCACAAAACAGTCAAACAGGCAATGTGTTCTGTAGCTACAGTCTGGCACATGCTGGTCACAGGATGTTCATCCAAGTTCTGCCTTCCATCTGTGGTGTCTGGGCTGTCCTTTGTCTTCACTGTTCTACTGCCAAGAATGTAAAGTGTTCCTGTTTCCCGAAAGAGCCACTGAGTACCAGAATGTGTTTGTCTCTTGAATTTTCAGTGAAATTTTTTCCGGTATAAAGACAGTGTGCCGCAACATTATTACCACATGACCAAGTATGATGTGCATCACCACTGCTGGAAGTTTGTGTTTGCCAGCCATATTTATCACAGAAGAGTGACTGGACTCACTCACTCAGCAATGCTGTCACATCACATTGCATTCTGAATAATAATGTGTTAATGTGTGACAGAGGTTATGGAATGTGTCTTTCACTTGCACTTGATACACTGAAGCAGTATTTGGACAATAACATGATCATATGAACTAGACTATATACTTTTGAAAGAAAAAGCTTACATAAAATGTATGGTCGTATGCAACAAAGAGAAAAATGGAGAATAAGGCACTCTCAAGTACTGTATGAGCTCCACCAGTCATCAGATATTATCAGAACAGTTACAGCAGTGAGATAGCAATGGGCAGGGCACTTACAAAGAATGGGCAAGAGTGAAATACCCAGAATAATTGTAGATTTCAAACACAAAGGAAACGAGAGTGGAGAGAACGAAACTGTGATGGATAGATGTTGTGGTGGAAGATATGAAAAGTTTGGCTTTCCAAAGATGGTGGATGATCACTGGCTACAGGAAACCAAGGCTTATTGTTGGCTATAGTGCTATTGGTTGTTGTTGTTGTTGTTTTCATCATCATCTCTGAAGTGCTGTTACCTATTAGAAAATCAAATCGGTCTTCTTATATTTCTTTTGGAAAATACTGTTCTGGGGATTACTTATTATATAACACCCTTTCCACCAACGATTTCTCTGCATTGAGACCCATGTTGACAGACTTGTAATCAAAGCAATTGAAACAGCTGTCCCTACTGTGTCTGTTAAAAAGTGTAAATTTCCTGTATGATTTTCTGAGAATTTAAAATATTGTAAAAGAAACAGAATTACTTCTATAGGCATTTTAAGAAATACAGGTCTAATTACTGTAATGACAAATTTTCCTGATATCATAGGCTTGTCAAAGCAACAATATAGTGCAATAAACTTTCTGGCTTAAAAGTATCGATAATAACCTCAAGACAAATCCTGTGCATTTTTGGAAATATGTGTCTTCTTTCAGAAAAAATTACATAAATCTCATTGAACTTGAGAATGATGGAAACCATCTGACCCAGCCATGTGAAGTTGCAGAGGCTTGTGCTGCATAGTTTAAGAGTATCTTCACTAGCCACTGCATGCATGCCTTTTATACAGATTTTCAGTCATCTGATTCCCTACCTAAAGCATCTGTCTCTGACTCAGACTTTCTCAATGCTATGTGGCCCTACACCCATCAAAATCTGATGGATTTGATGGCATTCCTGCATTTATTATAAAGGGTTGTTTGGATATTTTAATGCCTGTTTTTAAATTTATTTTCAATATCAGCTCATCACAACGAATTTTTCCTATCCTGTGGAAGCAAGCTGCAGTTGTTCCTATTTTGAAGGAAGGAAAGGCTGCCTTCATGAATAATTATGGATCCATCTCCATTCTCAGCACCTTTTTTAATATTTTAAATTATCATACATGAGCACATTTCACACAATTTGAAGTTCAAATCTAAACCGTGTCAGCAAGGATTCATCAAATCTAAATCCACATTTACAATTTTTGTTGCTTATCTGGACCTCATTATTCCCCTGGTTCATTCCCAGCATCATGTTGATGCCTTTTTTTTTTATTTATTATTTTTATTATTATTATTATTATTAACAACGCTTTGGATCTAGTTCCACATGCACTGCTTCTTTGTAAACTTGATGATTTCGGACTATCATGTGTTTACATTGCCTGGCTCCATAGTTACCTGACCTACAGACTATCCCATGTTTGCTATTGTGGCACACTCTCAAAACCGTATGAAATGTTATCCGGTGTGCCACAAGGATCAGTTCTGGGGACCACTTCCTTTCATTGTTTTCGTAATTGACTTGTGTGATGTGTTAAAGTATTTAAATTGTATTCTGTTTGCAAATGATGCAAAAATATATGGGGAAATAAAATCCCCTTATGACAGTTGGTTGCTCCAATCTAATATAAGTAATGTTAGATTGTGGTGTATTTCAATCTGCGTGAAACTAAATGTCAACAAAACCAGAGTCATTTCCTTTTGTAGAAAAACAAACTGGCATGGTTTTGATTACAAACTGTGTGAATCTTCTATCACATGCACCAACTGCATCAGGAATCTGGGAGCACTTATGGACACAAAGCTTCATTTTCACCAACAGGTAGATAACATTTTCTCTCAGACTATTAGACTGTTGGGGTTAATTCAGACTGTGACTTTCTCCTTTCTGTCACTGCACAATCTTCTAATGCTATATTGCTCTTAGTCAGACCTAAGTTGGAATATGTCTCTGTTGCGTGGAATTTTCTCACTTCTTCTGATGATTGTAAGCCTCAACGCATCCAGTGAAATTTTTTTATCTCTTTGTCTTCATCATTTTTTCAGTCACTTAGATTACAGCAGTGGTAATGTTTTACATTACTTGAAGTTACACACCTTAAATGCTTAGAGGCCTTAACTAGATGTCCTTTTTTTTAATGAATATTTTCAGTGGTTCAAAATATTGCCCTATGCTTTTGGAAACTGTTGGCTTACTCATGCCAAATTGAAATTTTAGAAACTTTAGTTCGTGTAATATTAACTTTAAATGTCGAAACTGCCCTTCTGGTAGATGCACTTTGGCGGCAAATATCATCAACAGTGATACTGATATATTCAGTGGACATCCATCTTGGTTAATGATTGGCTAGTATCTGATACTTTTACTACATAATTCAGAAATCTTAGGTAGGTGTTATGCTATGAAAATTACATGTAAGCTATGGTTTGAACAAACCTAGACAATTTAAAATAAATTTGTTTTGTCCTTTATGACACTGTTGCTGCGACAGACCTGAGGTATACTGTCTAAACCTCTGATCCTGTAGTATAGGTAACCTGTGTGTTTTATATATTAGATTCTGTTAGTTTTGTGTATTCTGTTAATTTTGCATATTTGTTGCTAGTTTCGTAATTGGCCCTGTGCTGTAAAACTATCACGTTAATAAATGAGGAGTTTTAATTTAATTTTGATTCTCTTCTTATATCATGAGTTTTATGTACAATCATTACAGAAATTACTGTTTCTGTCTCAAAAGCATAATAGCTATGTAGTGTTATCCTTGCTAACTTTTATAAAACTATTATTTTTGTTCTGTTGATTCATTTTTTAAAAACATGTTCCAATGCCATGGGTATGCTGTGTCAAATAGAAAGATGATTTGTGTATGATGAGCTGAAAAAAGTCTGCAAGAAAGCAGTTGTGTTTTGTTGTAAGCTGGTATTAAGCTGAATGTTAAAAGTAACAAAATGTGAGGATGTGGACTGAATTCATCTGATTAAAAGTGATGTGCACTGCCAGGATGTTATGGACACAGAAAAGAACTGTCTGCGTGTATGTATTGACAGGGGATCAATGCACTAGCTGAGCAGCAGTTAACTTTTGAAGAGTGACTGTGCACCTTTGAGTTTATGGTACCAAAAGTCTGTCTTCCTTACAAATTAAGTAGAATAAAAATGCATGTCTTTGTACCAGTGTTGGCTAAAAACACGTGTGACATTTGTCTTATATTAGATCAGGTTCCCATGCAATTTGAGTTATATTTGTTGTTTAGTCCTAGGCCTGTGTGCTATTCATTACAATACTGATTTTCTTTATAGTTCAGCAAATGCAAAGAAGTGGGAAATAGAACTAGCGACACTTAAGAATAATAATATGCGACTTACAAGCGCCTTACAAGAAAGTACTGCCAATGTAGAGGAGTGGAAACGACAACTACATTCCTATAAGGAAGAAAATCAGAGAATGAAGACAAAATATATTGAACTTGAGGCTGCCAAAGGTATTTGGTGTCATCATATGTATGCTTCTCCACATTTTTGTGTTTCTGTCTCATGATAAATAATTAAAAATAAGGCCAAGACCTGGTGGTTTTATGGTATGATACTAGACCCTCATTCAGAAGGGTCTGATTTTGAATCTCTGTCAGATCTATGTGCAGATTTTTTTGCCAACTTGAAAACGATAACTCCTGTTGAAGATAAAACCTTTGGATTGAAGCTGAGGTCCCCAGTTCTAGCCATCTTTCTTTGAAAACCATATCATGGGGGTTACAAAATCCATCTTATGTTAAACCCCATTTCTGAATGGAATCTGTCTCCTTGCCAAGGTCAGCAGAGGCCAAAAAGTTTAACTTGATCATAGTTTGAAACAGTAGCAACCAGCTAACCATAATTAAAAATAAATAAATGTCAGTACAGAATCTTACATGTCATAATCAGGGGTGCACAAATGCCAGACATCTAAGCAAAATTATTGCAGGCTCTTTCCTTGGAAAATGTGCATCACTTCACATACACCAAGCAGAAGTCACCAGATGACAAGAGTTTTACAGGTCACCCCAGATACATGAGTCAGCATGTAATGTGCTCTATGTTATCCTTTTGGCACCTGGAATTTGGAGTGGCTCCTAGATTTTTTTTTAAATTTGTGGAGCACTGTTCATAGGCATTATATATAGATCAGGGGTGCACAAATTTTCTAAAAATGTAGGAGCTTCTACAAAATTCTAGGCACCAGAGGGATGATGTGAAGCACCCACAAGGGCCCACAAATATGAGGCACCACCATACAAACTTCTGTCACCTGGGTGACTTAGCACCCAGGATTTATGCGTACCTGATATAAAACCAAGTTCAAATTGAAGTTATCTGTTGAAGGAGCTGTTGAGTGATCAAGTGAAGGAAACATTTAACAGTGTAGTTCTTATAGTCAGTGGGCTGGACAACCAAGGAACTATGCTTTAGTTTTTGCTAAGAACAGGGATTTTTCTTGTCTCTAAAATGCCAATGCAAACTGAGGGACCCACTTAGCCTCCCATTCAGTGAGTGCCAGAGGTTGTTTCCATGGGTCTAAAATGACCAGGCTGTGAACCTGGTCGCACACTTCCATCTAATGCCATGATTAAGAATATGTGAGGTAATTCCCCATACTCCCCCTGTAACATAATGTAATGCACAGCACAACTGTACCTTACCCCTTTTTTTATGATCAAGTGAAGTTAGTTGCTTTGTTGTAATAATATGCTGTATAAAATTACATTTGATGGTTTATAAAAGTCTTGGTAAATATAATAACAGCCTGTAATTCCATATGATATATTTACTGTTAGAAAACAAATTTCAAATTTATGATAAGTCTAATCAACAGGCTTTATGGACTACAGTCCTCACACTTTGTATAATTACTTCAGCCATTTTTTTATATGATCTTTTGCTTTACCCAATAAAGAAGATACAGAATTTTGCAAAAGTGACAACGTATATCATCTAAATCTTTATTGAAAATGGAAAAATGTCCACTTAAAAATATTCAAATTTGAGAGATCATTTTATAGAAAATAATAATAATAATTACAGTCTTAAACCAAGCACTGTCAGGAACAGAATGAAAATACTTGAATGCGGCTGTTATGATATTCATATTACATTTGTTTGGATTGGCATAAGTGAACCATGATTGCTTGCCTTACACAAAAATATACAACTTCCAGGAAGAGATGATTTATTTGTTAAAAAGGAAATGAGGAATTTAAATACCCTGTTTTGCTTCCAGATGGACTGTACAATTTAATCTTAAGGTGATTCATTCCCATTGGGCTTTATTCAAATGTTTGTTAAAACACATTCTTACACAACACTTACACATTTTTCTTGGTACTAGTTTCACCTTTATTAAGCAGCTATCATCATGCCTTTTCGTTATCAAAACTGTCCAGTGAAAATTATCTTTTAAGGTAGGATTGAGATTACATTCCTTTACATATGTCATAAAATTTTTAAAATAATATATATAACATGCGGTCACCACGTCTGCACCAGACTTTGATCTCTAAATGTTTACGAAACTTTGACCTCCCACAGGCACAGACATGAAATAATAACACCAGCATTGCATAATATGTAAGTACGTCTTCATACCTTATACCATGGATCACTGAAATGACAAAAATTTTTTAGTTTAATAATTAACGTATTAAATTCAAATTTTGGTATCATCATCCCATTATGTTTGTTAATCAGTGTCTTGTATTTATTGTCAGATCAAACACAACTTGTAGAACACTACACATTCAGTTGTCATTTGCTGTATGTTTTGACTATTTTTTGCCATCATCAGGTAGATTTTACAACATACATGGAAAAGAATACCAAGGTGGAGGCCTGTTCGAACTGGTAGTAAATATAGACATTGATTAAATTCATGATTTTCCATATTACAGAAATCAGTAGTCACAAGTACCAGTATGAAGAAGACAAAATACTAAATAACACAACTTTTAAGGAGTATCTGCATATCAAAACTGGAATGATTACAAGTTGAAGTAACTTGCTATATGAAACTGGATATCTTACTGCCTTGGAAGAAAAAGACTTGTACTGCAACATGTCATATATACTGCCTACCAATTTTATTATTTTTTTTCATGTTTATTCATTTCTATTTTTTATTTATGCCTAAAATTATTATAGTGAAGAGCTTTCCATACTCCATATTTTACCGACATTTTATGTATTTTATTTTAATGATCTTATGACATATGTAACGGAATTTTATATCATTCCTACTTGTGCAGATAAGTTTCATTGCACGGTCTTGATAAGGGAAATGGTGTAAAAATTATGATTAACTCTGCAAACACTAGTTAGAAGATTTGTAGACATGTTATGCAAGACTGTGTTTTAATAAACATTCATAGAATTTAACAATGAGATATTTCACGTAATGTGTTTTTGCATAGGAAGCACAGAAGCTGCTGTGGAATTGCGAAAAGAGTTGCAGTCATTGCGGTCACATGTTGAGAGTATGGAACAGGAGCTGAAAACCAAGGATGAAGAGATGAAGAGGATTTGTAAACAGCAGTCTTTGCCAATTGATCAAGTGTCACTGCAGGGTCGTTCTCAGGATGAACGCTGCAAGGTGAACTTTGACTTCAACTGTCATATTTGTTCACAACATGATTACAAATAGTATATTTTTATTACACCGTAATTTCATTGGACATCACCCACTCTGTAAGATGTGTTTTATATAAACAGTATGTTGGGAGTTGCCTCTGTTTCCATCCTCATTTTATTAGTTGTTATAATGATACATGCTGGAGGTATTTGTTTCCTTTATTGTTGATATTTTGGCCACCCACACTAATTTTGAAAACAAAATAGTACCTGATGGTACATTGTAGTTTATCAAGAGTCTGCATGTACAGTGTTGTAGCAAGCTGTACATGTATGGGACTAGGATGATCTGTTATTTGATTCCTGTTTTTCCCCCAAAAGTATGACCTCCGTTAGTTTAATGTAAACCTCACAAAGTGCCAACATTCTGTTGTGTAGACCTCTTGTCTTCAAAAAATGTTTCTAGGCATGTTGAAATTGTCTTGCAATAACAAGGTTTACCTCCTGCATATTTTTTTCCCCCCCATTCTGTTTAGTGAGTAGGGATTATTGACTCTCTTTTTAACCATAGGTCACAGGGATTTAAATTCAGTCACTGGCCAGGCCAAAGTCATTGATTTTGTCACACGTTCATGAAAACAATGTAAGCTAACACATTCATAGAGCTTCCTGTCACAGTAAACATCAACATTTATACAATCTTTCTAACATATACAAACTATATTTCATTGGTTTCTCTTGTTACACTCCAGCTACATTTCTTCATCTGATGCTAAATATATTAGCTAATAAGTCAGAATTTTCACAAACAATGCAGACCGCTTTACGCAGTTGTTGAAATTTGTAACTTCGAACTCATTTTTGAAGTGGTTAGTCTTCTTACTAACATACCAATTGATGGAAGTTCCTACAAGTTGCCAGAATTGAGCGCCAGCAACATAATGATCCATCATTCCATGAGGAGAAGTTGCCCACAGTTGGGGTCATGCCTCTTGGTTCAGTATTTATACCCTATGTGGAAGGTATTTCTGAGAAGCTTAATCATTACAACATTGGGATGATCCTCAAAATGCCATGCAGCCAAAGGAGCATACTCTTGAGAATTAGACTAAAAATGAATGCACATCTCATGGCATATTGTCTGTGGTATTTTCTGCAAATAGGCACAAGCTATGATGACATAACAGGCAAACCTCTAGCCATCTTGCTGAAGGGTTATAAGTACAGCCAAAAGGAGTGCCTTGTAGAAAAAACTGAAAATTGCCCAATGTACACATGAAGAACATCTTCATTTGCAAATTGAAACAGGTGTAGTTGATGCTGTACCAGGCATCTTCAAACATGACAGATTTGACAAATACAATTAACCAACTTGATTGGAAACTTTGCCTGTAAGAAAACCCTTGATCAGCAAGAAAATTGGCAAGTCTGCATTTACTGGAATGCAAGATTAGGTTTTTTCCTTAAATTTGATGCTTAAATGTGTGGGGTCATACTAAATTTGTGTATGAAGCACCAAATCAGATGACTCTGAACTGGACCATGCAGAGCCAAACCAAGGCCTGCATTGCGATATTGTCATGTGTAGAGAAAATATAGAACAGAGTATTACTAAAGTTAAAAACAAAATCTTATTTTTTTGGACTTTGTTGTCTAATTTTTTACAGAAGCACAACATATCCAAAGTCAACTCTGTTTCTGTCTTCAGGCAAAGAAGCACCTGGTTGACCCCTTAAATCAAGCTATTCTCAGTCACTGGGCACCACAGAAATAGTAAACTTATTAAGATAGGCACCTGAGAATAGATCTAGTCTAAGGGTAGTAACAGGAAAATGGCTATTTAAAAATCAACTACAAGACTCAAATATAAAACCTGGACCAATCCACAGATTAAGAACCATAAAAAGAACCATGAACTCAGACTTATCAGACCACAGACACAACAAAAACCCATAACACACCAATTTAAAATTCTTACCACAACTAACACCACCTGTGTAGAAAATTGTGAATTATAATGGCATGACAGCACATCAGAAGCATTTGTGCAGAGTTTTAGGAAGTACTGTCTACCCTTTGCAGTTGCTGAGACTGATGATGATAGTTGTGGAATGACAGTGTGGAGGATAGTAATGTTAGGAGTGAGTGTGGAGAAGATGAAGGCACTGAATGTGAAGATGGAGGCAATGACACTGATTGGTAGTGGTAGATAGAATCTGATGTGCTGTGTGTATTAAATTAATAGTAGAATGTTTTTTTTTTTCCTTGGCAGACATTTTATTATTGGAGGGGGGGGGGGTCTTAATTTTGGATAAATATATTTTCCCTTGGGAGACGTGTTTTTTTTGGGGCATCATCTTAGATTAGAGTTGTCTTGCATTTGAGTGAATACAGTTATAAGGAGGACTATTGGGATGTGGTAGTCCCTATGTTTTTATGTGTCTTAAGTTTTGTGCTTATCCATAGAGAATCGTGGCAATAGATATGTAATATATGTTGTTACTTTTGATTTTCTTTCATATATATGTTTGGTGGTATAAATTTTGACTGTGCTATCTGCTGTAGCTTTAGTCTTATGGGTATTCTTGCAATTTTTGCTGTATAGTGTCTGTAATCTGCCATGGACAAACTCTCATTGTGGGTAGTTAAATGACACAGAAATGTCCTGTTCATTTTTAGGTGTTCTTTATCAATAAGAATTTATTTCAAATATACCCTTTAGGTTTGTCTTGTAAAAGATATGTTTCAAGCTTGTTTTTATAATTTGCTTGTATGTGCCTATATCTGTGTATCAGAATGTGCTTATGTGTTAGTACAGAGTGTCTTGAGATACTCTTGCATAATGTGTAGAGCTTCCAGCTTTTTTGCCCATAATTCTGGAACTGTAATTTTTTTAAAACCTTTCATCATGCTATGTCTCTGAAGTTCATTTCTTTAGTAAATCTGTTTTTAAGATGCTTTTCTCTGACTTTAGTAATACTAGTAATAATAATTTGTATTTTCTCTCTTTTTGTCTATTACGGTACAAGCCTGCAAACTAGTTAGTTAACCAGTAGTAATTTTCCATTTTTGCTGTGGATGGTTGAGATCAACTACAACATGCCAGAAGGGTCATCTGAATAAATGATGTCATATTAAAACTTATATGGGTTCAATTGTGATGGTACTTGTAATATGCATGTTTTTCATAAACTGTGTGCTAAAATTTAAATACTAGCCTGATCATTTAAAAGTTCAAGCATATATTAAATACTAAATGGATATTTTGTATAGTGTTTTAGCATATGAAGTAATAAGCTTTTAAGATGGGTACTGAGATTACAGCAGATTTTTTTACCTGCTCTCTGTTTCTGTTCATGGGGCATATTTCGCTTATTCTATTTAATATCCTGTGTGTTACAGAATCTGCAGCAGGAGAATGCAGAGTTGCAGGCTGCTGTATCATTAGCACAGGCGCAGCTAGAGACAGCTCTCTCAGCTCAGGAATCTCAAAAACGTGTTCTGGAAACACTGAACGCACAGCTGGCAGCACGACTGCAGGAACTGGCTGGAATTCATCGTGAGATTGCCACAGCTCTACAGACATGAGAGGAGGCTCGTAGCATCCCTTACTGGTCAAATGTGTAACATTCAGCCACAGCTCAACTGTTGTGACAAGGTGAACAGAGTCATCCATGCTAATGCTTGAAATGTAAAAGTGGGGTTATTGAATTACGGGGGGAACTAGTAAAATAAATGGAAAATGCTCGTATAAAAAAAAAAAAAAGAATGAAACAAAAGTCGGTAGAGTTTTCCCTTATGCAAATGGAAGTGACTGTGTTAATTTTTAAACATGATACAGAGAATAACAAAGGATTGAATCCTATGTATAAAATTAAAACCACACTTAATTATCATCATGTTTCATGTATGTTATCATGAAGCAGAGATGACCATTGAGGCTGTTTAAGTATGTTTGAAATGCAATGTTCTAAAAATGAGGAACATTATTTCACCTCTCCTTTCCATGTGTCATATAATACGTATGGAATAGGTTAATACACTGAGTGGATTCAGTATGTAAACACTATCAGTCTGAAGGTTTGCCAGTGTTGTAATTGCCATTGTTACAGAATTTTTCATGTAAGTTCACAGATAAGTATTGAAAATACTCATATGTTAAGTTAATAAAAGAGAAAATCCAATGCACATTGGATAGTTTCAGGAGAGCAAGATAATGCAACTAAAATTGAGAGATGTACAAAATTTTAAATCGTGAGATTGGTGCATGCCCGTTATTACTTTTTCCATATTCTTTGCATGGAAAATAGTCAGTAGTAAGTTTTGATGTTGTCTTTCTTCCCTGCAAGACTGATGTTCATTAGTTACAGTAGAAATAGCACATGCTGAGTTTGGTACACAATTCAGATTTCTTATGAAACATGAAATGGAAGTGTGTCATGTATGCTACTCAGTCAGTGGAAATGTTAATCTTAAATACTGGATATAAATCCCCATTGCTTTAATTTGAGATTTATTCCAATTAGTAAGAAAATTAATTTTTCCAGATTTTATGCCATTGGTTTGTGTATTATAATGCAGTACTTGCCAATGCATATGCCAGTACACATGTTGTTAATATGTAATGAAACTGAAAGTCTCTGATCCAGATATGCATTATTAAACCAACCCTGCATTGTGTTGTCATATTATATGGGATGCAAAGCAGTTTTGGTACACATTGATATTTCTCATATTTGTTGATGACTCCTAGGGAAATAAATATGGTTTCTTTTTTTGTCATAACAGCAAGTATTGGACTTTGTAATATACTAGTAGTAATTGTTTGTTTCTCTTTATGTAATAAGAAAAATTTTGAGTATAAGTTGTTAGACACATAATGAAACATTATGTAAAAACTGATTGTGTTGGGTGAGGCAGCTGGTTCTGCACAAACTCCCCCTGAGAGACGTAGTTGATAACCACTCCGAACACTGCCCAACCGATGGAAATTGTTAGGTAACAGTACAGTTTATGAAATCAGATTCATTGAACAAACAATGTTTTAGGTGTAAGTGATATTGTGAAGATGGGGTTATGTTGTAGCACTCTCATGTGTGAGATATGATATTTTATAAATTCTAATTCTGAGTTGCCTTTATTATACTTCACTTTACATCATTTGTAATTATGTATTTTGATGTGAGATATTTGGTTTTTTAATGCTTAATTCTATATTTACACTTTGACTTCTTTTCTATAGTTGACTTCTATAAATTTACTAATGTTAAAAAAGTTTCACTTGATAAACACTGAAATTCAAGACAGTGAGATCCATTACCAAGTACAGAATATACAGAGTTTCTAGTAAAAGATATTTGTAACATAATTTTCAGGATAAAGATAATAGAGCAAAGATAGGATGCATATACCTACTTAACATTCATAATAGTTTAATTAGTTACTTTTAATATTTATATATTCTGTATTTTATTCCATATATATGGTGTGTTTGTGGTACAGTTGATAAGAATTGTAAAACAAGTCCTAAGAAAGTCCCTGAAAACTGTTCAAACATTAGAGGAGTTAATGTGTTATAAGTAAATGCACATTAGATTAGCAACTCACAGAACTGTTCTAATATGTAAGGAGCTGCAAATAAAGCTAGTTTGCCTCTATTCTGATATGTATCTGTCTTATGATATTATGTGTCGGTATTATGGTATCATCATGACACAAAGATCAGTCGCACAGTGAATACTCGGGACCAGATCCTGTTACCATAACAAGTATTCTTGTATATTGACGAAGCATTGAATGGCGATATAATTTAATTCCAAGTAGAAATGACTTTTGTTTCTTTATTTTAAAAAATTATTAGATAAAAGTTAAGAGACTGTTCTCAGAACTTACATTCCTTTTCCAGCAAATTGCTTGGTTTCACATAGAAATAAACAGACATCACATTCAATAAAGTGATATTCCTCATGATCAGTGAGAAGCATTCAGCAACTCTTGTGCTCCTGCTCTTATTTCTTTGTGTTTTGTAATATGAATGGATTTAACATGTACTGCTCATTTCGTAGCAGAAACTGGTGTCACATGAGGTGATTTTGACATGTGTGCTGAGAGTTTATGGGTGTTATATATAATTACTTGTAATACTATTGGACACACTAAGTATAACTGTCAGTGAAGTATGACATGTTGATGACAATGAAAAATTACCGATCTATACTCATATGAAGCAAGAGGTTATTTGAGGTCAGTTTGTGATTGTATTCATATCACATAAGCTGACAATGATAGGCTTGTTTTGGAAGGATTCCAAACAGCTGTTTGAAGTAACATGTTTTAAAATGTATCACATAAGATCTCAAGGGGGAAGGGTATTTAAAATGGTATGTTACTGCAAACATGGATTGAAATTTGAAAGAAAAGACTGAAACATGAATGTGATGCTGATAGCATAATGACTAAAATAATTTTAAGAACTGCAAATGCACTGTGCCCAATGCTTATATTGATTTGTTCCCTGAACATTGCTATTATATAGAATATTATTATTTGTACATGTGATTTGCCTGGGTCTGAATATTGTGTATATGAATTTTTTAAGAAAATTGCACAACTTAAATTTTGTATTGAGCCTTATTTTTTAATTATTTGTATAAACATTGTTTTACACCTTGTTATTTCAAGCCAAGAAATGAATTATAGTGTTTGAAAGTCAGCTTTCTTCACACACATATGCAATAAGCTTGTTTGTTAATTCCATTCCAATTACATTTGTCATAACTGTTGTGTCTTTAAGGAAGTTTTGCAGAAAACAGTCCATCTTTATTTGAAAAAAGGTACTACTCAGTTGAACTGTATGTGAGATATAAGGATATCTACAGGAATGGTACACAACTTAGCCTTCCCAATCATTCCTCCATTGAACATGGCAGGTATGGAATATAAGTTGTGAGTTATCAGAAATTTTTAATTTTTGAGTACTGGTATGCACATAGAAGTGCTTGTGTTATTTTCTGCTGAGAATTATGTGTTTTATATACATTCTGAAAGACAGAGTGTATTAATGACAAATGAATGCTGGGGAACTGTACAGTTTTCCGTTGTTAACCTGTCAGACATAACAGTGTGCAGAGTGGTAGCCATGTGGTGAACACAGTCAACATTCCTTATGCTTTTGTATATGTTGCCTCTGATGGAATAGATGCAAAATGTTCCGTAATCTCTTTCAGTTGTTGAACATCTGTTATCTTTGTAGAATTCATCCTGTTTGATGAAACCCCTGACAAAATAAAGTCATGAGCTTCAAGTCTGCTGGTTTTGCTGGCCAGGCAGTAGGACCTTAATAACCACTGCATTGAAAAAAATGTCCTTTCAACAAATCAGCTCATGCCTATACAAGTGAAGCAAGTACCTTCTTAGTTGGGAGCCTAGTATATCCCGAATAGACACCTATGTTCGGACATACGAGGTCTGTCCCAAAAGTAATGAGAATGATTTAAAAAAAATTTTTTTGTTGAACATACATGCAATTACAGTTTATACCCTTCAAAATAGGCTCCTTGTGATCGAATACAGCAATTCCAGTGTTTCTGCCATTCTTCATAGCAGTGGAGGAAGTCTTCACTTGAGATGTTGTTCAAAGCCTTCGTCGCAGCTGCCTGGACGTTTTCAACTGTCCCAAAATCATGTTCTTTGAGGTCGGTTTTGAGCTTGGGGATTATAAAGAAATCGCACGGAGCCAAGTCAGGGCTGTACGGTGGGTGGGGAAGCATTGTGATATTATTTTGAGCCAAAAATTCCCACACATCGGACAGATTCTTTGGGACCAGTTTTGCACAAATTTTTCTCATGTGCAGATCTTTTGTAATGATTCGGTGGATGTCCGTTTTTGGTATTCCTACCTCCTCTTCGATTAACCGCACATTCAAACATTGGTCCCTATCCAGAACAGCCTTCACACGAGCCACATTGTTCTCAGTTCTTGAAGTTGAAGGACGCCCTGTGCACTGTTCATCCTCAACACTGTCCCTTTCGTCCTTGAATGCCTTGTGCCGCCTGAAGACTTGGGCTGAACACAAAACAGCATCCCCATAAGCTGTCCTCAACAACTGCAACGTTTCGGAACCAGATTTTCCGAGTTTCGCGCAGAACTCAATCACGTAATGCTGCTCCAGTCTCCTCTGCACTTTCGCCCATGACAAGACACAGGAACTACTACGCACTTTGATAACGTACCGCCTGCTACAAAGGCGCGGACTCAACTGAGGAAGGTCAAACTTTATACCTGGGTTCCCCTTCCACCTGCCTCGATCCCCATTTTCCTTTCCTGGCCCTTCTGCGCTGCGCAAAAAAATAATTCTTATTACTTTTGGGACAGACCATGTGTGTCGGATGTCAGAGCAACTACGTAGGCACCACTGCCGCTGCTGGACTCACCAGATCAATTCAAAACATTGCTCCCCTGAGTCTGCTTGATCGTGAGTGCGCATGTAGTCCAATGTATGGTCTAAAGAAAAGTACGAATGATTCATCATGACGTGACAGGTCCAACAGTCGCCAATCACTCCGAGTGCATGAACTTTGACCTTTGCCCCACAGGCCTCTTGGTCATAGTGGGCATGTGCGTAGAAACTTAGAACTATGCCCTCAGCCTGGGTTTCGTAAACCCAAAATTTCATAAGTGGAAATAGACATAAGGTATTACAAATTAATATAAGATTACAATAAAACAGTAAAATAGTGCTTGTTGGTACAACTCTACTACAGGAGAAAGGATTCAGTGTCATCCCATAGAGATCTGAAGCTCTGTCCAAAAATTTCCACACATACTCAAGTAACTCTTCCAATAACACTGCTATTATTTTTTCCCATCAAGAAAGTTTGGTATATTTAAGTCTGTATGTGTTGTTATGTGTGGATTCTGTTAATATGTCCTTTAAGTTTTAAGACTGCCTTATCTGTCCAAGTAATGCACGTAATGAAATAGGGATGCTTTCGGAAGTTACTCAATACGTTACTGAAAATTTTGCCTGTTGTGTACTTGTGTTATTTCAGAATGCCATAGTTGTTGAGATTGCATACTGTCTGTGACAGATGAATGAATGAGTATTGATTATTGATGGAATGCTACTAACCGAGAAACTGCATTGCTCTAAAAAAAAAAAAAAGGACCTGTCCCAAAGCAATATTTTGCCCAACCCAAATCCCACATGGACTAACCTTTGCTCTCATATTCAACATTTTACAAAAGCTGAATTAGTTTATGATAATTAGCCTTGAAATGCAAATTATGACAGATTATTTTTGAAGATAAAATGCCATGGATGTACGGATTCGTCATAACATCAAAGGATTGTAAGTCAGTGGTGTATTAGAGTTAAAAAGTGTTTTATTTTTCCTTGTAACTTTTGTTCAGTACTTTATTTTTGTCCATTCAGTAAGAACTTTGTGAGTTACACTTGAGACACATGCAGCAGTTCATGTAGGTCATGTAGAGTGTATTATTTTTCCTGCTGTTACATTTCAGGGAACTATGTTGTGTGGTGAGGTTATTACAAGCAGAGAGACAAGTAAGAAGCCAAGATATAATATTCTGCAGGTATTCCTTACTAGTGAGTGCACCAGAGAACTACAATGTCAAGTTATCCCATCAGAATCCACTTCAGGTTCTTATCTAATTTAATAAGAAGGGGGGGTTGTCAGATATTTCTTAAATATCCTTGTCAAATGTGCTATTTTTTGTGGCTAGTGTTCTGCAGCAGTTAGAATTGCCTTCTGAGTGGTTTTATGTCAGAATTATCATGCAGTTCACTGAAAAGAGTAGCATACACCAACCAGACACAAAGTTTCAGTTTTTAGGCTTGCATTATATAGTGCACATGAACAAGTACCAACAGGGGGCAATAAATAACTTTAAATAAAATAAGAAATGCATTCTAGAATATAGCATCAATGAAGGTGTGCAATTAGAATTCCTAATACATCTGTGAGTATGTACTAACATTAATTAGACCAGAGTTGGCATAGATGAGATTTGGATGCTGCAATTTCCAAGGAAACTTGAACAAGGGCCATAGATTAAAAAAAAAAAACCTTTACCTTACTGGATGGCCCCTTTTTTCCATTCATCCAACTACAATTGGTTACTTTTACTTGTTACAGGTACCCTTTCTTTAGAAAATGCTGTTCACACTCAGCCATGTATGCATGCTATCTGAATATTATTATGTGCAGGTAACTTGTGTGAGTCGAGTCTAATGTGAGCCACGTTGTGGCCAGCTGTGCAATAGACACACAGATTTCATGGACTGGATAAACTTGATATATTTCCTTCATGGATAGAATACATGGATTAATATTGGGTTTGAGCCCTTATGGTCCCGATGCACCTATGCCTTATAGATGGGCCCTTTGTGCCCCATAATCTGATCTCAGGAGGGCCATGTTCCTTTATTAAAGTTCCAGATGGCCCCCAGACTTAAAATTTTAATGTCCTCTTGGTCCAAGAAAGGACCCCAGATATACTTTTTCTTTATCCCAGCAAACGAACCCCATCCAGGCTTCCCTATGGGTGAGATACCCGTTTACAAGGCATTTGCATCTCTCTAAAAAACATAAGAATTAATGCCTCAAGAAAGAAGGGCACCTCCATGTTCCCCCAAAGCAGGGCCCCAATGGAAGCAGACGCCCATTTCCGAGCCTTGCTTAACGTATCTTTCGGGATCCCCATAGGGGAGCCCTTCCTCGAGGTCCCCTTCATGGAAAATTTCGCAGAGAGGTGCCCTGTTCCTAGAGCCCTCCATCTTTCAAAGTCCCCAGTGTATGAGACCCCTCCAGATTCCAGGTTCCCCTCGGTTCTAAAGGGACCCCTATGGAGAGAGATGCCGTATACGGATCCTTTCTTAACATAACGTCCAGGGTCCCTAGTGGAGCTCCCCCCCCCCAGACCCTCTCTATGGAGCCTCTTCAGAGAGAATGAGAGACGCTCCATCCCTAGAGCCCCCTTCATCCATCACTCAACGTCCCCGGTAGACGAGCCCTCCTCCAGGTTCCCCATATAGGGCCCCTATGGAGAGAGATGCCCGTCTCCAGAGACTTTTCTACATATCCTTCAGGGTCCCCAGCAAGGGAGCTCTCCTTCCAGGTTCCCTTCACAGAGCTCCCACAGACAGAGACGCTCCACCTCCAGAGCCCCTTTCAACCATCTCTCAAAGTCCCCATTAGATGAGCCCACTCCAGGTTGCCCAACTGAGCCCCCCATGAAGAGAGATGCCCGTCTCTAGAGCCTTCCTTTCATAACCTACAGGTTCCCCAGCAAAGGACCCACCCCTCCAGGTTCCCCTAACAGAGTCCCATAGAGAGATGCTCCAGAGCCCTCCTTCATATAGCTCTCAAAGTTCCCAGTAGACCGAACCCCTCCCCAGGTTCCCAAAGGGGCCACTGTAGGGAGAGGCACCCGTCCAAGAGCCTTCCACATATAAAGCTCACGGCATATGAGCCCCCTTCCAGGTTTCCCAACGAGGCCTCCATGGAAAGATGTGCCCATCTCTAGAGCCTTCTTTGACGCCCCCATGTTCCCCTAACAGAGTTCTCTTAAAGAGAGATGCTTCATTTCCGGAGCCCTCCTTCCACTACCTCTCACAGTTCCCTGTAAACTGACCCCCTCCCCAAGTTATCCAACGGGACCCCTACGGAGACACATCGGTCTGCAGAGCCTTCTACAATCCATCCCCTGAAAATTCAACTTTACCTCAAGAGTCCGCCGTAAAGGAGCCCCCTCCATGTTACCCAAGTGGATCCTTATGGAGAGAGATACTCCGTCTCCTGAGCCACTGGTCTATCCATTTATGTCTGCCAGATTCCCCCAAAAAGAAGCCGTCCTACAAAATGGGAAAAAACAAAGTTACCGTCCACGAAGCCCCACGCGGATGCAAGGCCTACATAGAATGGGGTGCGACCTGGTTCCCCAAGGCGATCGTTAACGACACTGCTATCTGTACCCCAGTATCATGCAGCCCTCGGTACGATACCTTCCACCTTGGCTTGGGTAGACCAGAGCCCCGATATCCAGCATATGTCGTAGCAACCCCCAACAAGTTGTGGGAACACCTTCATGACAGCGCATCTCTTTCCTCTAGTTAGTCCTCCGTTTTTCCTTCCATCTCTACCTCCGTCTAACTCCAGCTTCTGCTCCGCGCTCCGAAACCAAGCACCGCTTCCCGTGACAAGAAAGCGCTCCATCTATGTCTGTCTCCTTTCACCCACCCATAACCTGCCAAAACACCTAAGTGACGATAGCAAAAAGGCCCTTTTTATGCCTCAAAACACGCACTGATCCATCAAGCCACGCCTACCAACTCCTCCAAACAACCAATGGCAGAGCAGACAACCCGGCAGAAATATGTATAAAGGAGGCCACTTTTCCAAGCTCCCATACTTAGTCCAGGGCAACCTAGGCCCTAGTCTTTGGCATGATCTGTCAAGGCCCTCAGCCTGACTTCAAAATCATTAGCGTAAGCATATTTCCCTGTTAAAGTTTAGGTGTCTTAATGAGCCCAGCGATGCGTTCAAACGCAGGAATAGCTAACAGACCAGTTAGCACTTCGGCTTGGCTTGGCTCTCTTAATCTTCGCGCGTGCCGGACGGCGCTTCATCCATCACCGACCAGTAACACTCTTCGGGGAACCAATCCAATGGGTCGACACAACGCGTTATCTGGGAATTACCCTAGATACACGACTCACCTGGTCGCCTCACATCGATCAGGTCCGGAAGAGGGCTGTTCAAAGGATGGGTACGCTATGCGTGCCCCGCGTGTAGGTGCGCTGCCCGCTCCCATGTCCGGAGGTTTCAGATGTTACAATCCAAGTGTCTTCGCCTCGCTACTAGTGCTCCTTGGTACGTATGTAACAGGCAGATACACGAGGATCTGGGCGTTCCGCTGTTTGTCGACCACATCAGAGCCCTGACCGAGAGCTTTGACTCAAGTTTTGCTGATGTGGGGAACCCCTTAGTACGGCAATTCAGTATATACTTAAGCTGACCGAGGGTTGACACCGTCGCCTGACGCGAAAGCCAAGAGCGGCAGGGGACAGCTGACCAGTCGCGGCCATCGCCCACGATGGCCAAGTCGACAAAACGAATCGCGTTCGACGCTGAACAGCCGAGCGCCATTCGACTACCCTGACTGAGGTTTTCCGTGATTTTCATCAATTGTAAGGCAAATGCTAGGGTATTCGATGCAAAGTCGGGGCATGGCCCGCACTTCCCTCCCCCAGGCGCGGCGGCTTCACCTAAGCGCCTGACAATCGTTGCATTCCTCCAGTATGCAACACAGCTAGTCTGGGCTCAGAACCCAGTCAGCCAACCAACCAAAGTTTATCCCTCCCATACCTAGGCCCTAGTCTTTGTCATGATCAGTCAAGGCCCTCAGCCTGACTTCTA
>Ga0136643_10002849_pt1 | contig 22841 bp, 11 predicted proteins | sample TergutLab28metaG_FD_96883 | JGI IMG/M metagenome (GOLD analysis project Ga0136643, IMG submission 96883) | Labiotermes labralis P1 segment gut microbial communities from Petit-Saut dam, French Guiana - Lab288 P1 (version 3) (version 3) | ecosystem: Host-associated > Arthropoda: Insects >... | reverse complement strand
GATCGGAGGAGTGTCGGTTGTAGAAGTAGTGTAAGTAGCGGTGGTAGCCGTAGCAGTAGAAGTAATGGTTTTAGTAGTAGTAGCAGTAGTAGTAGTTTTAGTAGTAGTAGCAGTAGTAGTAGTTTTAGTAGCAGTAACAGTAGTAGTAGTGGTGGTGGTGGTGGTGGTAGAGCAATGTTCAGATAAATAATATTTCATACAACTCAAGACTACTGCGTGGATAGGGAGAGAGGCCAGTCTGAAAGTATAAAGGTTGTATAAAAGCCAAAGATTGAGGTATATTTTGGACTCGAATGAGCATCCGGATTTAACCTATTTTCATTTGCAGAAATACGGACGTTCAGTGCTTTAAGAAATTTTACTAAAATGCAGAAAGTAATGTTTCATTCCTCAAGCCAGAATTTTAGTTCATCAGTAAAGCATCCGCCCTGCAATCAGAGCATAGACCTACTCAGTTCGAACACCAGGAAGACAATCAATATAATGACAGAATGTATGTGGTTTTCTCAGGTTTTCCAATAAATACCACTATATTAAATAACAGTTCCTTTCACCTCCATGTCAATTCATCACTGTTAACCACATAGGTTTTGAGTATTACTAGAACTAAAGAATATATGATTGTGGAATTTTGTTTTGTAACAACGTAGAGACTAGTACATGTATAACATTTCAGAGCATTTTGCTTCCATTTCCATGGAAAAGCTTCGATAACCAGTTAAAATAACACAGGATGTCACGCCTCACAATATCGTATGTTATGACCTCATAATTTCTCAATAAATTTCATTCGAAAATATAAAATCCCAGGAAGGTGATTTAGGCAGAGAGAATCGAAAACAACCCTTAGTAAAAATTGTTCTTTTGTTCAGAAGAATACAAATAATCGTGACTGTCAACAGGAAGCAGATGGATTAAGAGCAGCACCATGTAAGATGCCGAAATTGCACTTGTGTTAGGGATAGCCGTACGGAAATAACGTTCCGTACATAAATTTCAATTAATTTCTGTTCTTATTCCTGACCACATGCAACCCTTTTGATACAGAAACACAAAAACAGGAATTTCAGTTAAACTGACACGGTATGTCTTATTCATTTGGACATCATAAGAACACATATTCTCTTTAACTTTTGGAAGTACATTCTTATTTTCCTGTAACTTCTACTTTTTGAGTTAATTTATCGTTTTTCCATGAATAGCATTTTTACACGAACAGAAATCGTCACACTTACGAATGTTATGTTTCATGGCTCCGTCCTGCGTCTAGTGTTTCAGATAGCATGCATGGCTTCGGGAACTGGACGTTTTACTGTCCTCAGAAAGAAATGTGAAGTGAATACACAATTATGAATAAAGTCTAAAACTATACCAAATATCGGTACAATACACGTCGTGGAAACAGTTTAGAAACTGTTGCAGACTCTTTTTTTAAAAAAAGTGAATTGTTAGAATTCTCAGCATCCAAAACTTCAATAACAGACCATAAAATTATCTAATTCAGTTTTGCAACAAAATTAAGCTGGAGGATTTTCCTACGAAATGAAATACAAGGATAATGATTACATCAGCACATGAAGCATAACATTTGCTTTTTTTGAGAAAAGAACAAATTTCATTTCTTTTATTTGCAATATAAAAGTATGATATCACTTGGATCCCCGTACGATAATTGACGCAACTCTTACTATGTACTATTCAAATACGAATATTTCATGATAAGAAGTGAAATTATGAAATATATTATTATACCCTACACGTGTTACGACAAATTATTTGTTTAAAGCCTGAGTTTTATCTCAATTAAGTAACATTTCAATTCCTAAATCACAGAGAATACAGTTCAACTCCATTATGAAAACCGATCCACGTGAGGTTTTGGTGTTTACTGCAATAATACCACGAAACACATCACAATTCATGGACCTAAAATGCTGAATTCGTTAATAGTGGAGTGGATTGTATATATAGACTAGTTGCAACTGGGTTTCAAAGGGTTACGTAAATGGCTGTAAAAATTAGGTTCAATAAGCGAATAAATTAAATATACCTCATTATAGCTAAACTTGATTTTCGACTTGACATAACAAACACTTCAGATTTAATTGTGTTTGTATGCTTAAACGTTTGCATAAATTGAATTGAATTTTATGGTGCCTGATATGTATGAGTACTTACTTCCCTCAGTATGCCTCACTGAATCTCCTATTCACATACAAAATGTAAAAGGATGTCCCATAACTTGCCGAAGTGGCAATGAAAGCAGGTAGATTTCCAGCTCTATGCATTTTCAGCGTCAGTGTTAGAAGGGTGGCCAGCACCACGCCCCGGCCGCTCTACCCACGGAAAAGAGACAGGGTGCCCTTTGTACAGGAGGCAGGGTGGACCTCAAGACCGGTCTGGATGGGTACGGAATATCTTTGCCCCGCTAGCTTTCGAAACTCGGGCCTTCTAGCGCTGAGTCGCTTTACCATCTACGCCATAGAGGCCTCCAAATTTAAATAACCTACTTAAACATAATGAATAAGCAGAAGTTATTTAAGAAAGCAAAATTAATCCAGAAACTTGTGCCGCTCATTTCTTACAGCTGTGCTTTTCAATCTCTTCTCCTCGCTTACCATTCGCACCAAACGGAAAACATTTACTCAAACTATTAGTTGCCGACAATACTAATACAGTGAAGTTTCTGCTGTTCGAATTTAGCTTTTCATTAACTTTCATTCTCAACACATTAATGCACTATAAAATATCAGAATAAAGTAATTAATAAAAGAGGAAATCGAAAAAAGCCAGTTGTAATGCCTGTTAATACTGCCGTTGTACTAAAACTGCACGTACGTATTAGTGACAGTGACACAACTGTCCCTACCGAGCCTGCTACCCCGGCTTAGTACTTGTTTAAAACTGACAGTAAAATGTCTTACAAAATGCAAATTATTATTGCAATGGTCCCTGGCTTGCTACTGCCCACAGCCGGTTCAATGTCCAGTTAGTGTATCTGAGATAACTTCTTCCGCAAAATATTAATTATTACCTTCTTGCTGCTTCCCCTTCCTCCCTCCATTAATGATAATGTAAATGTAAATTTGTGTGTAGCAGTAGTCACCGCCGTCACAGATGTAACCAAACAGCCAAAATGAACAACAAGAACTTTCTGTGGTCCTCAGTTTCTCAGGCCTGACACGCTCTTCGACCTGTTTAAAAACGTCAGTGGCGATTGGACCATAGAGGACAATTGTTATTTATATTTGAACAGTATGACAGCATTCTGGTGCAAAGTTTACAAATTGTGTTCTTTTCTTTCGTGTATATTAAAATAGTATTAGTGATTCACTTAACAATTTCGAATTAAATTATGGGGAAAAAAATTATATTTCCCAAACAACCTCGCATACAACCAACGGTACGCGTACCACCATTTGAAAAGAATGTTCTAGACTGATAATTTTCCATTTCCCTAGAATCTCTGTGGTCATTAGCAACAATCCAACATATAATCCAACTCGGTATGGAGTAACTGGAATCTCGTGTGGTAACAGAACCGTGGACGCTGGGTGTATATATTTGAACAGAGTAATCGTTAAGGTCCCAAAGTCCCAGCAGTATTATCGTTCATTAAACTCGTAGCTTTATAAAGGGAACCCCTGGCTGATTATTGTGGTCATTGTCACTGGGCAGCGGTCATCTCTTGCTTTTATGTACAACGTCAGGTGATAACTTGTTGTTTATTGGACAAGGGAATTCCCCGCTCTCCTCTACACTATATGAGAGTGTTTTGATATACAAATAACTCGCCTTTGATAACAAAAGCACGTGTAATTTTGGACACGATACGTGTATCTGAAATTACAGTTAAAGGAACAATGCAGGAAAATTGCTGCCTTTTGTGATAAAACTCGACGTAGGTCGGTGGATGGGTAAAGACGTTTCGGAGAATTTGGCGCCTCCATCTTGTAACTCGAAGAGGGAAGCAGCAGATTTCTCTGAGAAACATGTGTTTATCTAATAGACCGCATTCCATTTGTATCGTCTCGATAATGTAGAATGCAAATCTCACTGATCCTACATTCTTTCTTTCGTACAAATTTTCCTTTTTCTCGCTCACGGCTCGAATGCTCTATTGGGCCTAGGCCTCCCCTATGACCTTCCTCGATAACACTCTAAACACATCGCACTTAGTAGGACGCCCCTGGACGAGGAATCGGCCCTTAGCAGAGACCACCACCTGACAACACAACATTCGCCAGACACAAATTTCTATGTCCCCTGCGGGGTTTCAACCAAAATTCCCAGGGGCCGTGGACCCCGCCTTAGACGGCGCGGCTACTGGTATCGGCCGTCCAAATTTTCGGTTCATTATAATTTAGAAAATGATACTATCATATACATTTTTCAGTTTAAATTACTGTAAAGAATTGTATTACGCGTTACAGTACTGAATATTTTCAATAAAAAATTACTCAATCCCTTAAGACTGAAATTTATGTATATAAAATCATTTTACATCTCAGAAAAATACAAAATTCACGTCCACTACAAAGACTGACCAGTTGACACTTTGTACGTGAACAATCACTTGCGATTTTCAGAATTCTACTAAATACTTACTGCACAGTGACAAAATGCATGGATTTGAGTGTTACAGCAAGTGCTACACACTAAAAATTTATTAGCTGACCTTTGAGCGGCTAATTATCTACACCTCTTCTAACCGTTTTTAACACCCCTAAACGTATGATTAAAATGTTCAAAGACAGAAGAACGCCAGAGTTTCGTTTGGCTGGATGTCGAAGCATGATCTTAAAAGATAAGTTCGTGTTAATTTCTGCCTGTTGGATCCACTGTAGTCAATTTTCGCTCCATTGGTTGTTTCACGCCAAGTTACATCATCTTAATAGGAATCAGTGCCTCCTAAATCTGTCACAGGGGACAATATGTTTCGTACACTTTGACTTCAAATTAAAGATGGTTTTGTTTCGGCAAATGGCTCACGAGGCAGCTGTGACGCTTCTTTCACTAAAAGTTGCTCTTGTCTGACTTGCACAGACATGTTTAGTAGAAGAAAGCCAATGAACTGTAAATAATGTACTGAAATTTGTTAACAAGTTTCATTTGCAGGGTGAAGTTGCACGCCCCTACAGTAGATGTACTTTTAAAATATTTCCCTTAATTCGGTCCTTTAGGGCACTATCTTAGGTACACCACATCTAAAATAATTATTTCAGATAAAAATGATTGGTCACAAGAACGGAAGAAGTCCAAAAACTAAGTGAATCTAAGTTGTCTTTGATATTCCCCAAATCTTCCGTAGTATCAGGACACATTCGTTCCAGAAAAAAAATATATATCGCTTCAAACACAGCTGGACTGTTAAAAGAAATACGTGCAGAATTAAAAATATATTTTTTACATGTATTTGTTAAATATTCAACAAGCATAAAAATTTATACTGAAGGATATCAACATTTTGTTTCATTGACGTCTTTTTCTCACAGCTGCGGAGAGAAATTTAAATTTAAATTTTAATGCCGGGTAAATTTTTGTAATTAGTACTGACCAAAATCTAATTATTTCTACAATATACGGGCAAATCCGCCCCAGAGTTCATCAATTAATTCTTTTTTTTTTGCTTATATACGAATCTTTTTTCTTTGACTGCTTATCTTTGAAGATGAGGCCGATAGGTTTTCCCGAAACGTCGATAACGTACTACCAATCTGTGCTGCGTAACATCCAGAAATATCTTATCCAAACTCCATAACTTTGTCTTTCCAACATTTCCTGACTCTTGTTTCTCAAAACGTGTCGCCCTCAGAACTTACATTTTACAGTATGTCTGTATAGTGCAGTTCATCCTCACTCTGATCACTGCATGTAAAACCATTTAATGCTGCGTTTATCACGAGATCATAAAACATGGAGATTATTGCATTTGGCCGATACCGGTAACCGTCTTGGCATGTAATTAGTTTGTTTCGTTTATTGTTTACGTCTGCTCAGGAAACAGAATGCATTAGCCCTTCTATTATATTTTAAGGACTCCGTTTACTTGCTGTCACGTAGCACGTCATAACCTGACGGCCTCGCAAGAAGCAACTGAAATTAGAACGGACTTCGTTCCTTAGAAACGAATTCCGAACCTACACGCCGCAGAGTGCTAGAGTAATTGGAGGAAAACCTCAGGTATATGGAGTACAGAAGATAAAATACAATAAATTTCTATCAGTAAATTTAAATTATTAGTATAAAAATTACGTAAAATGAGAGAATATTTAGATATTATGTACTTACATAAATTGAAAAGCTTTTTCTAATATGATCGGATTAATACTCGTATGTGGTGCATAAGACTCACGTATTATATTCTTCCGGAATGTGACGTCGTCTGTTTTGTTATATAATCACCAATACTTTTCCTGTAATCAAAGTAGATGACCCAAACTCATGACAAAGGCAGTAGGTTCCTTCACAAGATAAGGACAGAAGTACAACAAAACGCGACGTCACATCTCAGAAAACTGCACCCTCCATATTACCTCTGTACTTAATTTGTCTCGCGTAGTGAGACCAGCCATTTTTCAGGTCCTGCAACGAGGCACCTGCATGCGAAGTGGAACACCGCAATGCGCCATATTGGCAGACATATACTAATGCCTTCAAACAGGTACCTTGCTGGGGCAGGCGTCTGTAGACATTTACTTGTTCCAACGGATCACAGGCCTCCATTACAGGTACAGAAACCAGTCACATTTCAATTCATGGTTATTTCAATTAACCGTCACCAAATAAACTAAAACACGAATATTAACAGACTACACCCAATGCACCTTTGTACTGGCAGAAATAATCCTCTGACGAGTGCCACTAGTTAGTACTGTGTGAGGGTGAGATTGAGTTTGAAGTACATTGAGGTGGAAAGAAGAAGAGGAGGGAGGGGGGGAGGGAGGGTGTCTGGTCAGTATGCCGTAACAGGGCGTGTTGGGTGCGATCTGAAGCAATGGCGTAACTCCACCACCACTGAACTTTGTTCGGAACCCAACACTTGCCGTCTCTGTCTTCCTTCACCCTGCTGTGATACTATTCAAACTTTGCTGTCGACAGCCTACTCACAACGCCCTCTAACCCCGCGCATCGCACCTGAGTTTTCTTACGCACGCTATTCTCTGTGTAACTCACTTCACGAAATAAATAAAGAAATAAGCAATTTCAAAGATGTCTTCATTTTGCTAGCATGTCAGTCTGTACTCACAAACTTTCTGGTCACAATTGGAAAAGTCGTTTTGTTAATGGCGTAAGAAAAGCAAGTTTATCTCTGTATGGGTGTATTCCGAGGTTTTGTGAAATTTTAACAAAAATTTGCTAGTAATAAATGATTTTGTGCTAAACTAAACCCACTTATTTGAATCGCAGACGTTAGGTAATTTCAAAGCCATTGCGTTTTCTATGGAAAAGTGACAAAATTTTAAAAGACGCAAATCAAGTACATTTATTTTCGTATGTTAGGTACCTAAACAGAAGTACTGCAAAAATATTTTGTAATTATATGTAAATATAATAGTGATATAAATAAGTGATCCGTAATACGACATGTTTGGGCATGTATAGATCATCTTCAGGTTTATTCTATAACGTAACGAGCTTTCGGTTTTGTGTATCGTATTTACGTGCTACGTGATGAATTTAAGGCCTAAATAAAAACGTACCAGTAGAGCTATAAACTTGGCAGTCACTGTGGGCCAAACACAAGAGTGAAAAATGACTCAAGTAAAGAACGCAAATTGTGGCTGTTCAAGAACAGGATGCCTAAGACGGTGGATGTAACAGGAGGCTACTGACAGTTACAAAATGTGACCGAAGTTTCTCCTGCGCACTCCATGAACATACAGGGTAATTCATAAGTCCCTCCGGAACTTCCGAACTGGGCTGCGCAACAACTAAGACAGACACCAAGGGTGGACATATCGAGCACCTGTAAGGTATGACAGAAATTTGGAGTGTCTGTCCCTCTGTTGACATGCTCCCCTTCGGCTTGACCATCCCGGCTACTGTACTGCAGAGGTCGGAAATCCCAGAGGGACTTATGAATTACCCTGTATAAAGAAGGAGCATATTTGTAGCTCCACTCATTCGCAAAATCGACTCTAGATGGAAGCAAGAGACTAACTCCACGCCCTCAACGCTTTACCCCACGGGAAAGGGACCCATCGTACACATCGAATGGGTGGACCTCGAGCTGATAAGAACATTTCGGAGAAAAGAAAAATCACTTGCTTCAGCGGGGATTCGAGTATCGTATCGTCTGGTCAGTAGCCTAGTCAATATACTGTCTACGTTACCGTCGCTACCCGTTATGCATCGAGCAGTTCGCAATCTTCACTCTTCAGCAGATATTATTGGAATGATGAAAGTGAGGTAAATTATATGAGTGTCGTAAGTAGCATTGGAAGAATGGTAAAAAATACAAAAAGAATTCTAAAAGGAAACTTTTAAGGCACCACTTGGAAGACACACACATGGATGGGAGAATAATATTTACGTGGATCTTAGAAAAATGTAATCCTGGTTACGTACCTCTAGCACCGGATAAACAGAAGTTAAAAAAAAATTTGAGAATATGGTAAAGAATCTCTGCTGCCGTAAGAGACAATGTCATTTCAGAAAATGTTTGAAACATTATTAACAAAGTTTACAAAATTATGTCAGCAGCTGAAGGTGCGAAACATCGGCAGTGTTTATGATTATAGCTTTATAATTTCATTGTGGAGACCAGGATATTTTCAGGTTGCTAGTACAGAATTAACGAGCGCAATTCTTCGCTGTCCTGCAAACAAATCACTTTCGTAACTTTCGTATTATTTCATACTTTCGTTCTGAAAATTGTGAAGTTACTTTTCATAAGTATTATGATAGCTGTCACGGAACTTCGTAATTAGATTTACGGGTCCGTGAAGAATGAGAAAAAACAAGTAACAATCCGCCTAAAACACATGTAGAATGTTACTGTCATAGGATTCTATGTTGAAGAAATCCAACAAGATAAAACTGTACGCAGATATTTATTTAATGCTAAATTACTCTATATGTTTCGGGCGTCCATCGTGTCCATCATCAGGAGTACATAAAACTGCAGTTGCAGCCCCTGGTACAGATCATACCATCTGGGAAGTAAGCTTCTTCAAACGTGAACAAATAAGGACCAGTCCCTATTTGGTCATGTATGAAGAAGCTTGCTTCCCAGATACTATGAACTGTACCAGAGGCTGCAACCACAGTGTTATGTACTCCTGATGATGGGCGCGATGGACGCCCGAAATATGTAGAGCAATTTAGCGGTAAATAAATATCTGCATACTGTTGTATCTTGTTGGATTTCTTCAACCTAGAATTACGATGCACGGAACTACAAATATAAAATGTCATAGGATTGTAATATTTCCTTCAAACTGGATACTTCCATATAAGAATTACATTTCCATAAGTTTCTTATGTGCAAATATTCAAAAGCCTAAACAGTGCACTGCGTTTCTTATGATCTCTTAATCCCAAAATCAACATACATAAAATCAGAGTTACTAACTTCAAAAACACAACTTTATAAAAATAATATGTGAAGCAGCTACACATTTCGATCCTCTAGTGGTCATCTTCAGGCTGATAATTGGAACATATTATGAAGTAAACATCATTTGCGGAAAGGAGTAACAAGTATTAATACGAAACCTGCAAGAAGCGAGATCTCACTCCGCACATGATCTGTATACTTCCTAATATGTTTCAAGTACCAGCCTGAAGACGACCCCTATAGGGTCGAAACATGTAACTGGCTAACCTGTTGTTTTTTAAAGTTGTATTTTTGAAGGCTGTTAATCTGTCTTTATTTATTCACCAACTTTAAACTTACATTATGTATTTTACGACACTTCTCAGTACAGCAGTAAATTCTCTTCCGCAGTTTGCACAGTAAGCAACTACAGACGTACTTACCTATCAGGGACCTTTTATCTGTCGCGCATTTATACCATTCCTGTACTCGCGTTCGATTTTAGGCGCGTTCGCACGTCACGAGAAGCACCCACTAGCTTCAAGTATCTGTCCGTGTGTTAGTTCGGTCTTCTGAGTGTATCAGAGCGACTTCCAGTGGACAGATTTTCGTCAGATGTGGTGTTGTGTAAGTCACCAATAAAAAAAGGGAACGGATTGTTGCTTTTTCACTGCAACAATTCCTACCAGAACGCGCCAAAAGTCACGTTATATGTACACTGCCTATTTTGTTTATGTATTTTCTTGTTCATTATGAAGGTGGCTTATTAATATTTCTTCCATTGATTCGTAAACTAATCAAATAGGTTGTCTATGTAAACAGTTACAGAAAATTCGAACAAAATGGGTTGCAGATGTAAGAGCAAAAATGAAAGACTTGCGAGCTGGGTAATGAACGTATTAAAAGCAAATAATGTGTATTAGGAGAAACTCGGGGCTCCGTGTAACGTAGAAGACAGAGGGTCCTTTGACCTTGAGGCCTTCAGTGGCTCAATCGCATCAGTTCACGGTGACAGACGAGTGCAGAGCGCTGGTTGAATTGTAAACAGCAAAGACAAATGGAAGTGTTCAGAGAAATCTGATGTTTATTAGACCGTGCATCGTTGTGATTACTGAAGAATAAAAAACCAACTAGATGCCACTTGTTATTTTATTGTACTTCTTATAGGTTCAACATATTTCGAGCATTACTATGCCCATCATCAGGAGCTCGCGATTATGTTGTTGATTACCACATTGGTCGTATCGTTCTTGGTTTGCTGTGTGTTGGAAGTAAGGTGCAGTTAGGTTAAAGCACAACTTGTTGTGCTTGAGCCTGCAACCCGGACACTATTCCAGCCTAACTGCACCTAACCTCCAACATACAGTAAACCAAGAACGATACGACCAATGTGGTAATCAACAACAGAGTCGCGAGCTCCTGATGATGGGCATAGTAATGCTCGAAACATGTTGAGCCTATAAGAACAATAAAATAACAAGTGGCATCTAGTTGGTTTTTTATTCTACAGTGTTCAGAGAAAACTTGACCAGGTGTTGCCATGTTCACAATGAACTGTACATAGAACGCCCTGGCAATGAAACTGGGCTTTGCGTTCGAAAGTCCATATTTAACAGCCCAAGACAAATCACGGCCTATACAGAAGGCAGTCTTGGTGGCTTTGATATAGGACGCAGGATTCTGAAGCCATCGCATGACAAAAGACATTTTCCCTACTGACAAACTCAAGTCTTCGCTGTAATGATCGCACGCACATGAAGTGAGTTGTGCTGTTATTATCTGAGAGACTGTTTGAACGTCAAGAGCTGTAAGTTTATGTAAACCACGGGACGTGAATTGCAGTAGATTGTAAGATGGTCCGAAATATCCATCATGTTCTTTACAACCACCGACAGAGTTTGTGTCCACTTCACTTTTATGTGTACTTATACCGTCATCTCCTTATTGCAAATAACGGTATATTACAAGTGTTCATTACTACCTATCAATTCCATCAGCTACATCAACCTGAATCCGAACTGGAATTTGAAACAAACCATTTTGATTTCTGTTTCTTCAGATATATTTATGTTTTAAGTCGAGATATTTGATTGGGTGTTTATGGGTGAATTGCGCCAGAGTTATGGCTTAATCTGCGATATCATCAAAAGAAGCATTAATATTTTTACACAAACGACTGAAGAATGATATCAGTATGAAATTACAGTACCATAGCGCCTTATGAGAATATTATTGACAATTATGTATGATTGGATGAACACAACAAAGCAATAAGACAGCAGAAATATCATACCTTAAACACAACAAATATTATCAATATTTTTTTATTCACCAACAGATGCACAAGTGAATTGTCTTAACAATTTTAAAATTTACATTAAAATTAACATTAAAATAACTCCGATATATTTCAATGTAGTCGCACCATCAGCAGGGAGCGCATTTAGCAAGCACGAATAATGCGCTCCCTGCTGATGGTGCGACTAAACCGAAACATGTCGGAGCTGTTTTAATGTTAATTTTAATGTAAATTTTAAAATTGTTTTTAAAACAATTCACTTGTGCATCATTTGGTGAATAAAAAACTGATAATAGCCAGATGCTGCATGGTATGTATGTGAAAAAAACAACAAATATCATGGCACTCTACAGAGTTTTCTCATGAACAATGTTCTCATTCTTTACTTCAACATAGTAATCATCCCCCATCGCCGGTCCCAGTGGCTGCGCGGTCTAAGGAGTGGGTCTGCGGCCGCTCGCCTGCTGAGATTGTGGGTTCGAATCCCACCGTGGGCATGGATGTCTGTCTATTGTGAGTGATGTGTGTTGTCAGGTAGGGGTCTCTGCGACGAGCTGATCACTCGTCCACAGGAGTGCTATCGAATGTGATGCGTCGTTGTGTGTGATCTAGAAACCTCGTGAATGAGGAGGCCATTGCCCACTGGGGGCTGTTGTGCCAAAAACAAACAAAATCATCCCCCATGGCGTAACAGCCCGTAGTGGGCCAGGGCCTTCTCATTATCTAGGCTTCACGATCACACTCAGACACAGCACACTCGGTAGGACTCCTCTGGACGAGTGATCGTTCAGGCCGACGCAAGGACCTCTACCTGACGATACACATCACGCCAAATACAGACACCCATTTCACCGGCGGAATTCGAAATTACAATCCAACAAGCGACCGGCCGCAAGCACACCTCTTAGAACGCGCGGCTAATGGGATCGGCGTATAGTGACCATCGGCATGTAACTGTTGTCTGCTGTTCTGCTTCAGATGCGAGTGCAAATATGTTCGTATGACATTTCATGGAAGTGGGTGCACTTCAGCTTAAGGTTGCGCCCCATCTTTAAAGATTTAGTTTGAAATAATTCGAGATACTAATTCCTCACTGACGGCGCATGTTTTTAGAAATAAATTGTGAATTTTCGTTTTGAAACTGAAGAATGCATGACATATTGAACTTAACATTTTTTCCTAACTATTACCCCTGTACCAGCTGCACGTTTCTACAACTGTCAACAGTAATAAATACGCTCCTTTATCAGAGTCATAATCTTAAATGTAATTACGTCGCTCTTTTCTAATTACTGTCATAATAAAATTCACTGAAAATAAAAAAACAAAACCCCTAAATTCAGTGAAATCTGACAATTGTGTATTGCATTTAAGATCACCAGGTATCTGCTCTTTGTCCAACTTCTCGCTTCCAAAAACAAAACACCTTTTTTTGGATACCAGGCCTGGTTCCGAGAAATGCGCTCTTTTGGGCTATTACACAACGTGTAGTTTTAATTCGTTTTGGGACAACCTAACGGTCTCATATTTAAGGACCAAGAAGGATTCTTAACCCCTGAAGATGCCGTGGATAAACTGTTCCGAAACTTCGATAAGAAATCAAAAGTACACGTTGCATATCAGCCCAGAAGAGTCCACGTCTCATCTACTTGGAGGTCGAAGCCTGAAATCATGTAAAGGCCTGGCTCCGTTCTCAGACATACAGGGAAGCACCTACTGGGATAGGTTGAAGAAATCCAACGAGATGCAACAGTATGCAGATATTTATTTACTGCTAAATTACTCTACATGTTTTGGGCTTCCATCGCGCTCATAATCAGGAGTATATAAAATTGAAGTTGTAGCCTCTGGTACAGTCATACTGGGGAACAAGCTTCTTCAAACGTGACCAATAAGGACTGGTCTGGGACCGGCGGTCCCAAACCAGTGCTTATTTGGTCATGTTTGAAGAAGTTGCTCCCTAGTATGATCTGTACCAGAGGCTACAACTACAATTTTATGTACTCCTGATGCTGGGCGCGATGGACGCCCGAAACATGTAGAGTAATTTAGCAGTAAATAAATATATGCATACTGTTGCATCTCGTTGGATTTCTTCAACCTAGAATTATGATGTACGGAACCACGAATATGACATTTACCGACTGGGATGTATCAGACCTCAGTACTGTACACCGCTACTGGACAATCGATATTAACTGCTTGTTTCTGTCCACGCAGTAAAGCATCGCAACCATGTCTACGTGTCCATAGCACTGAATTATTAAGCCGTAAAGCAGCAGTTCGCAACAGGTGGGCCGCAGAAACTTAGGTGCCCGCGGAGTGAATGCAAGAGGTCCTCGAATGCTGACGGGAACCAAGCATCAATAATTTCAACCACCTTTCAACAATCTACATTATTTCAATCTTCTAGAGAGCTATTACATTCATCATAATGACTGCAAGACTGGGAGTGTATATAACATTATTTTACACAATGCCTTTCAGAAAGAAACACAATTTTTGGAAGCAGTGCGTGTCACAACAATTGCCGTAGCTGAAGTTCTAGAGCGCAGCTGAAGATGTTGTATCCTAAAGACGTTGGGGGGTTTGGAACGTAGAATGCAGGAAACTTTGACCGAGAGGGAAGCTTCGAGTGCGCTGGGACAATTAACAAATGAAATTGACCTTAGAAACTATATAAGATGATGAGTGAATAGATTTTAGGTTTATTAAATGACAAATATTTGAGATGGCTGGGTTCTGAAGGATTGTACAACTCGTAGAGTTGTAATGTATTTTTTGAAAAACGTCGAAATATAGAAGTTAGTAATTTAGAAGGGAAGTGTTAATAAAAATCCAACCAGGTGCAACAGTATGCAGGTATTTATTTACTGCAGAGTCACTCTACATGTTTCGGGTGTCACAGCACCCATCATCAGGAGTACTGAAAACTGTAACCGTAACCTACCGTACAGGTCGTAGTACTGGTACAGCTACTTGCCTCCAACGTGGCCCGATCAGGTCACGTTGGAGGCAAGTAGCTATACCAGTATTATGACCTGTACCGGAGGCTGCGGTTACAGTTTTTAGTACTCCTGATGATGGGTGCTGTGACACCCGAATCATGTAGAGTGACTCTGCAGTAAATAAATATCTGCATACTGTTGCACCTGGTTGGTTTTTTATTAACATTGAATTAAGATGCACGGAACCATGAGCTTAAAAAAATTAGAAGGGAAGATCCCAGTAGCGGTCAACAAAGTGACAGTTTCCGGTTGCCAGTGATGTAGAACGAATCACCGCGACGGCGACTTGTAACGCATTTTTATAAGGCAAATTCGGGCGTTGACTGCAACGTGAGAACTCACTGATCTGGAAGCCTTAAAATCATTAGACAATCATTTGTAATACCGATTTCGTAAAACAAACACGCTGTCACCCTCTACTACAATTACATCAGTCAAGCTGCCTTGGTGTCATTTATACTTACATTTGTCTCGAGACATCAATTACCCCGTTGACTTCCTACAAAGTCGACATTTCTCCATTGTTTAACGCTTATCTTTCACTACAGAAGCTGCTGCTTCATTAAATAACACAATTACTTATCTTATTAAACTCAGCACCTTCTTACCTTTACAGTCGTAAGGCGCTAGTACAAAACGACCAGTAAGTAGGTAGTTCCTTGACATAATGAGATAAAGTTAAATCGGTCCCATTACAGGCCCGAGGTGCCCAGAGTATTCCAGGAAGTTATGGTTCCCAGATTACGTGAAAATAGCCCAGGATGGTGGTAAGGTTGTCAGCCTTACGCACCGGCCGCTTTTACCCCCAATAAATACTCCTGGTACTCATTTCTGTTAGAGACTGAGTCGACCATAGTGCGATCGGAAGGATTATGTCAAGGAAAAATGCCAATGACACCATCAGCCCTACGCACCGGCCGCTTTTACCCCTAGGAAATACTCCTGGTACTCATTTCTGTTGGGAGACTGAGTCGACCATAGTGCGATCGGAAGGATTATGTCAAGGAAAAATGCCAATGACACCATCTGGAATCGAACCAGTGACCTTCCGATTTGTAGCACAGCGCCTTAACCACTGTGCTACCGCGGTCCCTTGACATAATGAGACACTTTGATATTCGACATCCACAGTGCGACACCCAACAAAACAGCCACACCACTTATCGACGATGTCAACATAAACAAAAAATCTTGCCATCCGTCAAGCAGGTTTCTGTTGGAAAACCTCTGATCTATGCAACCCGACTGGTTCAAGATGGATGAAGTAAGCCTGTGGCTCATCATTCCAGACAGTAAACTGTGGCTTCACTCTCGAGAACGTGCATGTTTTTATCGGAAAATAAACTGCAGCCCATTTGCGGCGACTCATGGAGCATGTATAAAAATATTTTGAAATTTAATAAATTGCACGAATTTTTATGACGCACAGATATCTTGACTTCTCAGGTTGAATGTTGTCATGAATAAATGAATGCGTGAACGGGTGAGAAAAGAGAAATACTACAGGCAGGAAGAACATAACCCTGAACTCTACAGGAATATATTAAACTCAAAAAAAGATGGTTCAACTGCCATTTCTATTCTACAGTACGAAACAGTAATCGTGTTGGACAGCCCTAAAATGAAGTCCAATCAAGATTCACTTGCGAGTAAACACCTTTCGACGCACAAATGTAGGTGTTACATAGATGTGATGACACTTAATTCATCTACCGCAATTTTTATGCAGCCGGAACAGCCCAGTTGATCCAGTGACCTTCCAGAAACATTAGTTATATTGCTAGCAGACTAAAAGCAACGTGTCTCTTCACCATACGGTCCAGATCGGCACTGTGGCCCAGCCAGCCCCCACCCCCCATGCAGTGGGTGACGGGGACCCTTTCAAGGATAGTAACGAAGTAGGTCGTAAAGTTGACTACACTATGCCGAGGTTCAGAATGAGTGGAGCAAAACCTCCACGCTGCCACTTATCCTTCGTGGCGTCTATAAGGAAACTTTATTATGACGTTTATCACTCGTTATTTGTCTTTAATTTAGCGTTACAATGCAGAATGGCCACCTTATATGGAACGGTGAAACATCTGGGTGTCCAAGTGCTTGATTCTCACAAAACGCATTTAAAAAGGTTTGTTTGTTTTGACACAACAGCCCCCAAGGGCCAGGGTCTCCTCATTCACAAGGTTTCTATATCACACACAACGACGCACCACAGTCGGTAAAACTCCTCTGGACGAGTGATAAGCTCGTCGCAGTTACCTCTACCTGACAACACACAACACTCACAACAGACAGATTTCCATGCCCCCGGTGGGATTCGAACCCACAAACTCAGCAGGCGAGCGGCCGTAGACCTACGCCTTAGACCGCGCGGCCACTGGGACAGTATTGTTTTATAATTATATACAACGCTCAAAAATTACAATAGGTCGGTCCCATAGTCCATATAGATAATCCTAGAACACTTAAAAAATAGTGGATAGAAAATGTCATGGAAGAAGACTTCTGGCAAGACCAAGACCAAGTTGGAAAGACTTCAGGACAGGCTCCTGTTTGCTGCTGACTATAAGAGGATGGAGGGGACTATCAGGGGATCAGGATATCGGAGGTGAATTACTGAACCGGCCAGGGCCCGAGGCGGCTGGTCGGACAACCAAAGAATTATAATTTTTAACTAACACCAACTACGCCATGATGGCGGTCGTACGAAAATGCAGTGTGCGCCAAATACTACAGCCATTCACAGCAGCATCTTAAAATTTTAAACTGGATAAATCATTCATACCTAATTTTTATAAAACCGGACAAGTAATTTACCGTCAGAGCGGAAAATTTGTAATGGAAATGATCAACAGACTAATCATTGCAAAATTTCATGAGGAATTCATAAGCAACGGGCCCACTTAACACACGCTTACAATCACAGAAAAATGATTACCTTAAAATATTGTTTTGGCAGTCCTTTGTCCATACGCGTACAGATGATGTGTTGTGCAGCTCTGTAGGAGACCTGACACACTCCTTACTTACTTATCCTCGGTCTATATCAGTCTACAGCCATCATTGCCACTATCCTCGGTCTGTATCAGTCTACAGCCATCACTGCCACTATCTTCGGTCTGTATCAGTCTACAGCCATCACTGTCACTATCCTCGGTCTATATCAGTCTACAGCCATCACTGCCACTATCCTCGGTCTGTATCAGTCTACAGCCATCACTGTCACAATCTTCGGTCTGTATCAGTCTACAGCCATCACTGTCACTAACCTCGGTATATAGTCTACATCCATCACTCACTAACCTCGGTCTATATCAGTCTACAGCGATCACTGTCACTATCCTAGGTCTGTATCAGTCTACAGCCATCATTGTCACGGATCAGGAGGTTAGCATCCGATCCCTCGTTTTGAAGACGCGGGTTCGATCCCAGGCTACTGAATGTGGGAATTGCATTTGACAAACTGGCTTTTGGCTTTGGCCCTTCTCCGGTTCCTTCCTGTCCGTGTCAATTCACCAATGTTTCAACGTTCCGCACTCATAAACTCACCTACAGAAGGCATTATTTGGTATCAGCTTTTGTCAGCGTCTTTATATAACACACTGAAAAAGGAATCGCTCATGTTTCTGAGAGTTTCAATAGTTAATGTCCAACTGACGGCCAGCATCACATAAATTCTCGATACAGGATTCAGTTAGCATTATTATTATTATTATTATTATTATTATTATGAATAGAGTGATTTTACAGTGTGGATTAATAACAAAGAAACTTACACAAGTATCACATGGATGAAAAGTTTTCAAACGAAATCTTTGAACAGAAAATGTGTATTATTTTAATGGTGTTATGGATGTGCTGGTAAAGAACTGAAAATCTCTTATCACAAAATGGAAGACTCTCCAAGGCAAAAACGTAACGGGATTTAGCAGATCTGAAAATAAATTACAGATTTAGAGATCTCCATTGCAGTTACAGCAACAAAAAAAAAAAAGACACAACCCGTAATGTCATGCAGTTATTTTAGAATTTTCTCTCTTACTTTAACTTTGAATTGTCTCCATATGTCACCATACGAGTGTGAAATGCTGACAGTATAAACTGTGCACTCCATAAAACCTTTCTCACCCACGAACCTTTTTGCTTACTAATTAAAAACTCTGGTTCAATTGTGACAAAATTTATAGCGGTTACACAAATGCGTAATAATTTTTGGTCTTCTGTTAGTCGACAAGCCCAATGGCCAAATCTCTGTCACGTAAACTAATTTAATCTATGTGAGTTCGTACCTACGCAATATTCGCACCACTGCGTGAGAGTACATTATCTCATTTCTATATCCGTGTACATGCTACAATCCAGGTACTGATGAATGTCCTTTTTTGTATAATTGGGTACGCGGGTTTTAATCAAATTTAATGCTAAAAGGAAAATCTCAAATCCTCGTGGACCAAACTGACTGCTGTACATTCATCCTACACGGCGTCACATTCTATACGACAATAATATTCATATTCATTACCACGAGAACCTCAAATCCTAACACTTCCTACCAATTATTGTGCAGATAATTTTTTAAATATTTACTTATTTGTAAACACAATTATTGAACATTAACTGAGAGGCCGCTGTAATTTGAACGAAAAATTTCAGGTTTCCACCACAGTCTCAATGAAGTGTGCGCTCTTTTGGGATTTTACGCAGCGTAGGAATTCAGTTTCTTACCGACGTTTTGGCACGACCTACCCATCCCATCTTGAAATGTCAAACAGTTGAGGCTGTTTGACCCTTCATAATGGGATGGGTCCGATAGGTTGTCCTGAAAAGCCCTTAAGAAATTTACAATTCAACCCTGGGTAAGAACCCAAAAGAGAGCAAATCTCAAAGTGGTTTTATGATTACTAATTACTGTAGGTCGATATCGATGAGAAGAATTTTCCAGCTCTATGTGACAAGCCACCAGTTGACCCCGGTGACAAAGACCTTCCAAACTGAATCTCTTCGAAAGCTAAAAACCTGTTTATGCAGAGTGTCCAAAAAAGAGCTTCGCATTCTTGAAATGACATAGAAAGCAAAATCGCTGTACTTAGCAATTAGCACCTGTTCAGTCGATAGACACACTCTCAAAATGTTATTCCAATTATTGCGGTTCGTGTTAATTGCTCGCCATTGCAGCTAGAAGTCACCACTTTTAAAATATTTACCGCACAACAAAGAGTTTGTCTGTTCTGCATTCGGAGAAGACAGAGTAAGCAAAACCTGTGCAACTTGCATTTCACACGGAGGTGTCTCAGCTCGTTGATTCTTCATCCATTTCTATACCAACATCTATTTTGATTTTTCGTAGTTGATTTGAAAGCAAGTCCGAACACAGTCCACAGCTTCACCTGACGCTGAAAGTCAACCTGGACTATAGGCCGTTTCAAGTACACCCATTCCATTCGAATGTCTTGAACGAGGTGTAAACGGATGTCCGTACATCACTGCTTGCGAACTGCACATTGCACTGGCGTTAACCAATCCGTCTTCGTCAAATGCAGCACAGGCTGACTGTTTTGCTGTGAAATCACCATTTTCAAACTAGTCGAATGAAGCAGCTGCTACGCACAATAATCACGATATGGGGCATAAGGAGCAAACTCTAATATTGTGTGTTTCATTTACCAAACAAACACATCCACACACAGGACACACGACAGCACAGTTCTAGCCCTCCAACATGTTTCGACGATTACGTTGCCATCACCAGTGAATATAAAATACCCAGCTATTTAAAGCCTTTCAAAATAAAACACAGTTATAGAAGTAACAAACATTGTATCAACAATACTGCACTGGTACAATGTATTTTACTTCTGTAACTGTATTATATTTTAACAGTGGCCATGCAGTCTAAATCGTGGGTGTGAGGCCATTCGCTTGCCGGAATTACGGGTTCGAATTCCGCCGAGTGCATTAATTTCTGACTCTTGTGAGTTTTGTGTGTTGTCAGATGGAGAGGTCTCTGCGTCGCACTGCCCGCTCGTCCAGTGGCGTCCTACCGAGGTTGCTGTGTGCAACTGAGTGTGATCGTGAAGCCTGAACAATGAGGACGCCCTAGCCCACTACGGGCTGTCGAGCCAAAAGAAAAAAATTATATATTATTTTAACTTGTTTTAAATATCTTTGTGTGTAATATTCCTTGTTGATGGCGACGTAATTGCCGAAACATGTAGTAGGGATAGAAACTGCATTGTTCTGTACACTGTGTGTAAATAATTGGTTTTGTAAATAAAACAAACATTCTCTCTGTACCGAATGAACTACGATCAGGTAAAAGACATTTTGAGAGTTTCTTTATAGACTAATGTAGGAATGAAATCCTCAGCACACCACATTTGTTTTCTTTATCATTTTGAAAACGTTAAATTCTTTTTGTAGACACCCTGTATAAAGCAAACATATCAATAAAGAAGACCACCACATGCACCACGTTTGTTTTCTTTATCATTTTGAAAATGTTAAATTCTTTTTGTAGACACCCTGTACAAAGCTATCAATAAAGAAGGAACTCACATGCACCGCATTTGTTTTCTTTATCATTTAGAAAATACTAAATTCTTTTTGTAGACATCCTGCATAAAACTATCAATAAAGAAGACCCCCCACATGCACCACATTTGTTTTCTTTATCATTTTGAAAACGTTAAGTTCTTTTGGTAGACGCCCTGTATAAAGCAAACATATTAATAAAGAATACCCCCTCATTCACGTCAACCAAATTGTTACGTTTCTACATATTTCATTAACGCGTCAGTACAGAGTATATTTATGTTAAATTGGTCTAGAATCCCAATCTCTTCAACACAATTGCCTTTCATCGAACTCTGCTCAGTGACTGAACTGCTGACCATCGTAAATAATGACTGGACCACTTCCACGAGACGCGAGAAGTATCTACAGGAAATTACACTTGTGCGTTATGTTTCAGTCTCCTATATTGAAATCCACTCCCCCCCCCAGTTGCAATATTACATGAAAGTAGAGGCTACGATCCTTCAGCAATAGTGCAATGCCGTTTGATATATAGATTATGTATAATATTCAGACGTCTATTTCGTGCACCATGCTGTCTAAGCAACAAACTGTTCCTTAGAATAACCCGTTAACCGTCATTTAGGTAGCACGTAACCAGCTGCAATCAGAAGAGTTAGGCGCTACTAATTGTCTGTTAAATTGTCATGTTTATTACAGATGCCTTCAGATATGTCAGTATACAGGCTAGGCTAGTGTCTGGATATCCGAGAGCATGTGATTCATTTCCCGGCATGGGCAATAGCTTTTTCTCTTCTCCAAAGTGTGCATACTGTCTATGGGGCCCAGTCAACCTCCTATTCAATGGACAATGGGGGGTGGGGCCTCCCTGGAAATGGAGCGGCCTGGACTTGAAGCTGACACGCTGGTCTCAATCCATTGCCGATATTAAGAATTAGTGGAGCTATATCTACATTCCCCCATACGCCTTCACGGCGCCGAAACTATCAATTTGCCCTCTACAAAGTATAAACATAGCACCGTGTCTCCCGCAATGATATTTTTTTATTAAAACTTTCATTTTTCCCTGGACACTCCACGAGGACACACAGAGCCTAGAGGTACAGCATCATTCATTCTTATCACCGGCACCTGAAAGATGTGAGCTTCAGATTCCGGCTGAATTACCCTCTGGAAAAGAAAACCCGATATCCATTAATCAGGAGAATGGGCAAGCCCCAGAGCTGGTCTGGGCGATTTAGAACCTACAGAACTCTCATTTTTCTGTCGCAAATTGAACCACAGTTCCCATATCTGACATACCCTTAACTATTGACAGGATATTACAGAAATCAATATGTAAATTATATACATACACTTTACACACACACACACACACACATATATATATATATATATATATATATATATATATATATATATATATTTTATATGTTTATTTCTGTAATATCTAGATTATATT
>Ga0136643_10002848_pt1 | contig 22841 bp, 10 predicted proteins | sample TergutLab28metaG_FD_96883 | JGI IMG/M metagenome (GOLD analysis project Ga0136643, IMG submission 96883) | Labiotermes labralis P1 segment gut microbial communities from Petit-Saut dam, French Guiana - Lab288 P1 (version 3) (version 3) | ecosystem: Host-associated > Arthropoda: Insects >... | reverse complement strand
ACTCCTCTGCTATTTCCATCATTTTTCCCACTTGTAACATCGTCCTTATGTTCCAGGTTGCTAACTTAATCTTTTTCTCATTGTCCATTTCAAATAGCCTGTTTCATCTTCCTTGCATCTGTCCGAAATTTCCTCGTTGAACCTTCGCAGCAATAGATATTTTTACGGGGTGCAGTCGCTAGCAGCATGCCCAACCCCCAACCTGGAGGGCCAGGGTATCTCTCTTTGTCTGGGTGCTCTCCTTTGACCTGTCCAGCATGGGTGGCCCTACCAGTAGCTACACTACCGCTGGCATAGCTCTCTGGGTCATTGCACCACGCAAGCCTCCTTACCGAGCAATAATGCCTTCGTCAAGGTGAAGATACCTCAAGGAGGACCCTACATCCCTACTCTCAATATATTTGCAAGAACTGTTTAATGGCTCACTTTTTTATTCACCTGTATAAGATGGGGACTGCACTTTATGCTGACAAAGTGGAAGAATATAAACATGTTACACATTATACACCACAAGATAAAACACTTCAGTATAGCCATCAACACTTTATTGTCATTCACAAGTCTTATTCTTTATTATAGAATATCTGAGATATCTCAAGAATTGAACTACAGACATTCCCATCCAAGTCGATGCTAAGTAATGTCTGTAGTTGATAGAATGTCACTGCATATCTTGAACCATTGGCACTGTTTTGTAATATGATGCTGGTTAATCACTTCAGCTGAATCATTGTCACTGTCTGACATATGGCACCATGTGTCTGATGTTTAGGATGTGTGAGAAATCAGGTTCGTGGCACAACATCACTGAATTGGTGCATCCTGATGCTAGCTCATCCATCATGTTCACTGCAGAAGCCTCACAGATGAATCGATTCTGTGATGCAAGAACCCACAACAGATATGCTCCAACAAAACACAATCTCATTTGCAACCGCAGGAGTACTCTGGAAGTAATACTGCAGCATGAAGACTTTGTAAACACGTAAGTTGTATTCCAGCTGTTCGGCATCACACAGCTAGGACTGTGGCAGGTTATTTGCATGAATGGTGTGCTGATAGGTGAACGCCTTAATTCACTGTTCGAACTAATATTCTTTTTGGCTTTCTTTGATTATGGTGTCATATTTATGATTGGAGTCCATGGACATTGCCTTTGTTCTTCTGTATTTTTGTAAATATATTGGTGACATGTAACAAACAGTACCGAAAATGTATCATGTAGTGGTACACATTTTTAGGGGCATTTGCGACAATTGCAAAAAAGCAACTGTTAGCTTCATCATGTCTGTGTCCATCTGTATGCCTGTTGGTGTGCATGGAACAACTTGGCGCCTACTGTATGGATTTTCATGAAATTTTATGTGGAAGGATTTTTTGACAATCTGTTGAGATAATTCAAATTTCATTAAAATCGGACAAAAATAACAGGCCAATCTACGTTTTTCGTCATATTTCATTCATTTCTCCTTAGAATGAGAAATGTTTCAAACAAAATTGTAGAGAAATTCAAAACACACATTTTATGCTCAGTAACTTTTTTTAATCATGCTTTTTATGATATAATGTGGAAAAATACTGCAATGCCTGGCAGGCCACAGATTACGCTGGATGCCTAAGGCAGCAGTCACACCGTGGACATGTAATACTTACTGCTATTCCACTGCAAAAATGATTGCACAACGAACACACGTTGATGTTACATCATGTGTACTTAGCCTGTCTTATGTATACTGGACCGTGCATCATTGTAATAGTTGAAGAATAAGAGACCAACTTGATGTCATTAGTTATTAAGTTATATTTCACTTCTTCTATGCTCAACATGATGCTTGCTTCAGCCTGCTACACGGATACCACCCCAACCCAGCCATACTGAAACTCCAACACACATCGAAACAAGAACAAACGACCAATGTGGTGATACAACAGAAAAGTCGCAGGCTCCTGACGATGGATGTGTTAATGTCCAAAACATGTTGAGCGTAGAAGAAGTGAAATATAACTTAATAACTAATGACATCAAGTTGGTCTCTTATTCTTCAACTATTGTCTGTCTTCTTTGTCTTTCATTAAGTATTTTACTGAGGGTCGTTCCGGACCTGTAGATGTAACAAATAATACAGCAGCCGCAGACCATTAAATGGGTCACGCGGGAGTGGTTAGCATCGGGGTGTACATTGTCGTAAATAGTTACAGGTTGTGTGATGATTCATTTGTCTGTATATTTCACATCCAGAACTTGCAAGAAATTTAATTGAATGTTTTATTGCGGTTTAAACTAATAGTTATCATGAAAGTTTTATTTTTGTCTCTATTGGACCAGTATGACACTGTACACATAACTCATACCATCAGTTAAAAATCTCAAAGCAATTCTTAACACATATAAATTGGTGCATGTAGCAAAATATAATGCTGTTTAAGATCCGCAGATTATGTGTGGAACATTTTTATGTGTGATTTAATGAAATGAGAGCATGAAACAATTATTACCTGTACATTCAATGCTAACATATTTGACATGTCCCTTACCAGCACAGTATGTTGTTAATTGATCCAAACAGAAGTTCTCTCCATTTATAGTGTTGAAGATTCATCTGCTGTGACAAATACAACTCCAGTGTTTCATTACAAGAGACGCCTCTTAACACGGTATGTGCTGGTCATTGAAGACACTCGAGACATGCTAATACGTGAATCATGGACTTTCCTGAGATCAGCTATACGCAAATGGGTAGGTCATGACCTTCCGGCAAACACAGAAGTGGGAGTTGTACTTAGCAACAATACAACGGGACACCGTCTTCTGCCTCTCTCTCCTCTCAGTACATATGCAAGAAGTCAAGTATCAGGGATCATCCCCTTCACTCCAGGAGACTCTCATACTGAGGCTTGCCTTCATTGTGGCATTCGGCAGGCTCTAGATGTAAGTAATTCAACTGTTCAACTTAGTAACTAGCAAATGCATTCAATAAAACACAGTAATGTACAAATTACAAAATAAAATTTGTGGTAAGTATCAACTCCTACATGTTTTGGCACCAGAATGCCATCTTTAGGGACTCTACTTAACCATAGAAACACAAGTCCAAAACACCAGTCCACCTGGATTGGCTTCCTTTCTTCGTTATTGTTCAGATATTATTACCCATGTAATTTGCAGTTCCTTCTAATTTTGGTTCATATTATCTATTTATTTTATGCATATAAACTCATAAGGTCTGTGATGAAATCTCGTAAACTATTTTACATCATAAAAAGGGACTACTGTGTAAATAAGTAATTATATGGACAGAGTGTATATAATTATTTTTTCAGTGATACATTTCATAGTGTTATTTCTTCTTGCAGATGCTTCATGAACGCAATCGCATCAGGGGACCAGCTAGTTCTGTTATAGTGGTGATAGCTCCAGGCATGGATTATTCTTCTACTGAAATGGACCAGTTATTGAGTGAAGCTGTTGAGGATGCTGTACGTATTGCTACGATCAACTACCCAGCCCTTCTTCGCCCCCTCTCACTGGAGCAATTAGCACAGCATACAGGTGGCCCCTACTACACAGTGCAAGAACAACATTACAACATTGCCACCTCATATATATCCACATACTTCAAGTTGGCGAATGTCATGTTCAGCATTGCAGCACACTTCTATGAGGGCAGCCTATCTGGCATGCCATTGGAGGTAAGGGTGTGTTACAGTGGAAAATTGTATCCTGTTTATAGTATAATATATATTTCCTGAAAACCTTCTTTTCGGAATTGCATGGCTAATCATTCTTCATGTTCATGTATTGCTTATGCACATCATCTCTAGATTGAAGCGATAGAGAGAGTGTATAGAGTGTTATGAAGTCATAAATTATTTGCCCTTGTGTGTTTAGTAATTAGCACCATGCTGAAGGGTGTAACAGGTTCAAATTTTGTATCCTAATAAAATGAATAGTTTGTGTCATATAGATGTTCATATACAAGTCAGTTTGTTGAAAGTCCAGTTGGCAGGTTGTTTTGCATATATCAAAATGTAATTTGTATGACAACTGTTGGTATAAAAATTTCATCACATTTCGTTTAAGTAGGCTTTGAGATGAAATTTGCAGCCAGAGTTTATGCAGTCCCTCGACTCTTGTGTTCCTGTTATTAAATTTTTGCAAAGAACTGTCATTAAATGAACCCAAAATCCAGCCTTAATGATTTAGTTAAATTTACAAATTTGGTTCCTCTGCATCTGAATATATTTTATCACATAGCTGTTGGCAGTAGAATGTTTCACAGTATGTTAGATGATGCCCAGGAGATGTAATTTGTTGTTCATTAATCTTGGCTACTCTTCCATGTAAATAAATGTAATAATTTCTCATCAAATAGTGTGTGAGGGTGTGGATTAGGTTTGGGTGGTTTGAGATAGAACAGGAGGTGTTGTGGTGAGTGCAGCTTGGATCAGAGGAAAGTGGCTGGCTGGCTGGCTGGATGGCTGGCCTCATTCCTGCTACTGACTTTGAGAGAGTAGAAAGTCTTAAAAAAAATACTCCAAATCTGCATCATTGTTGATACCGTGAACAACTTTGCAGATCCACAGACGAGAATTGTCTGATGATGGGCGCAGCAGTGTGACTGGAAGCTTTGTGCTGGATGAGTCGGTTGGTGAGCCTGCCCAGTTTACTGTGTTCACTCATAACATTGAGAACCCATTGATACGAAGCATCTCACTTGTCAGCCCATCCCAGGTTGTCTATTCAGCTCCATCAGATTCTCTCTTTGCCATCAGGCTACTCAAACTCTCTGCAAATATCAATGAGGTTAGTAACATTATAATTAAACTTACGGTATTAGTAATATTGTCATCAGCTTACTTTGTGCCCAAAGGAAAGTGAATGAGAAAATGGTGTATTGTGCATGTAAAAACTGAATTAAGGGAGAATGGAGACAATTGAACCTGTGGAGGGATCCTGTTTGGTAAAACCCAAACACTGAGACACTTAATAACATCTTTGCGGGCGGGCAGGTGTGTTTGTGTGTGTGTGTGTGTGTGTGAAAACAAAATTTTTAACCCATCACACAATAAAAAAAAAGAGTAATTTTTAACATTACTGCAACAGTACAACTTGGATAAAAATTGTATTCACGTACAAAAAAATGAAAGAATAATACACAAAACTCAGACCCCCCCCCCGTTAACTTACTGATTTTTCTTTTACGTATTTTCCTCCTCCCCTCCTATTCCATCCTGTTAGTGGTTGTTTGATGGCTTTTCTACAACTGTAGATATTTCATCACACCATGGGAAATCACAGTGTTTCCACACATTGTCAGAAATATTTTGTTTTGATTTGGAAAAGCCTGGGACATGGGCTTCCCAAACCAAATTTTGTACGACGTGAGGAGAGAAACTGTTTATAAACTTTCCCTGGAAAACCAGGATGAATGTGATCTCTTAACATGATGAACTTTACGTTTCTTACTCTTGGTGTATGAAAGTTGGGGTGATGAAGAAGGATGAGATGTAAACCATGTGTCGGAGAAACAGTAAAGGTATACAGAATTTTGGTTTTAAAGCCTTAAATGAAAGGAACTCAGTCGTTTCCTGTCTTCTGTTGGAAAACTTAGTGTTTTAATTTTGCCATTTAATGTTATTCTTAGCAACCTTCAACCACCAATATTCAAATTTACTTCCACAGTATGATTGTGTGCTCAGTGTTATGTGGTACAGACCCATTCCTGTAAGGAGCAACAGTTAGCAGGAGCTTATACTTGTTACAGTGATTGCATTTGTTGTTTTTGACATTTTTTGCTCACTGTATTTGGTAGTAGTACATGGATGGGAGAGTTTTAAGAGACTTGATGTTGACCAGAGGCCAGTGTTTGTTGGGATGCAAGCTTGGTTTAATTTGCTAGATATATGTCTAAGTATGAGATTTTGTGGCTATGGTGATGCACATCTAGAGTCTATTGTAATATGCAATTTGATGCATAGTATCTTACTGTCTTGTCTATAAAGAGGTGAGGACATTAGAATATTTTTGTACATATTTCTTAGCCAGATGTCAATAATATCTTTCTAGACGGGCACATGGACATACACCATTGAGCGCTATCCTGGGAATCCTCAGCCCCACTTTGTACAGGTTATGGCAACCCCAAGGTCCTCAACAGCACCTGTTGTCCGAGCCCGTGCCTGGACTAGCCGTGGCTTTTCACCTTTGGTCATCTATACCGAGGCAAGTCAGCAGTATGATGATACTAATTCTTCTCTCTCACATGGTAGATGCTCTGCATTGGATGTCTGTAGCTCAAGAATGTTTAGAATACACTTGTTAGTAGTTCCTGTAAGCCTTAAACCCAAATCCTTCTCTCAGTCCATTGTTGCATTTCATTCCCATAACTTGATCTAATCAACATCTTGATTGCTCCATTGTTTTGAGTCACAATGAGACAAGGGTCAGAGTTATCAGGAGTGTTTTGGATGTGTTTCAGGTGAAACGGGGTGACTACCCAGTACTGGGTGCTAAAGTGGAAGTGACAGCCATATATCCTGCAAGCAATGTCTCCTCCATTCTGTATAAGGAGAAGTTTGAGCTGCTTGACACAGGAAGTGGTGGTGAGTGGGTTTCATAGGTTGGCCGTAGTCTTTGTTGATGTAATTCATGTATCTTTCAACATCTTCAAGAGTTTTGTAACCAAAAATGCCATATTTAATATGAATATGTAACAGTTTTGTTATATATCAACAGTTGGCAAATATATTTATAGAACTGTGAATAAAAATATTTGGTATGCACTGATATTTAGCAAAACGTCACCTGTTAGCATTACACAGGGTTTTGTGGGTCTCGATTTTGTTGTTTATCAGTTCATTCCCTACTCATTCAGCATGTATCTGCCATCCTCAGGGAACATATTGGTATGTAACTATAAGGATATTGCTGAAGGCTTCAGCAGTATTGTTTTGTTACATAATGATTTCCCAGAGGAGATATATGTTAATAAGTAAAACATACATGTATTCTGTAGTGCACATAGCTGGTAGTCTGTTGAGTGTAATCTTATGTTTGTGCATCATAAATATGAATGCTTTTAATACATGTCATATAATTGATTTGAAAGATGATAGGCATGATATCATTGGTCTAAAAATAAGGTAGTCTTGAGTATGTGGCAGTTCTGAGTTGTTGTTCCCTCTGTATCACAGTGGTTACTGTATGTTATGCTGCTGCCCTTTTCAGCAAGCATTTTTTTTATCCCCACAGTATATTTATGTGTATTACGTTATTCTTTCAGCAGTTTGTGATTGTTGTCCTGCGCAGCATTAAGTGATTGGTCTCCAATGGAAGGGCATTGAGCTGTGCTTAATGTAGGGGTGTAATTTTTATATGTATAACGGAGATTAATTGCAGTCCTTAACAGGTTCTTGACATGCATTCTGAAAATTATTTGGTCTGAATCCTTTTCCACATGGAATAAAATTATATTGTAATGCTATTGATTTTATATTGGTGTGAGACCTGGTCCATTGCTGTGAAGAAAGTGTGTTGAATGAGCAGCCACATGTGTTGGTAAAAGGATGAAGTGCTTGGAAAATTAATAAAATTTCATAATGAATGTCAGAATTTATATAATTATTGCAGTAGGGCTACAGACAGTAACAGCATCTTTATTCTCGGACAGCCAGGCAGCCTTTAAGGCGCGTAATAATTTCCAGATAAACCCCACACTAGTCTGGGATTGTCATCAATCCCCAGTGAAACTGACAGAACATCACAGGGTTCAAATTTTATGCATGCTGGGATGTATGGAAATTTATGGCAGTGAAATAGCTGACCATTGGCTAGGGCAGGCTCTTCAGCCACACACAGGACCAGAACCTCCAGTTGGAATATGCTTGAAGATTGCCAGGGGAGTAATCAGGGACTGGATAAGCAGGAAACATGAGGAGCAATGGCAGTCCGTATGTGGACAGGCTGAGGGCTTTCTTAAAAAACTGTCTGCTAAAAAAGCTGGAAAATTGCTCAGTATGAACATAAACCAGCCAAGAGTAATGACAGACCTGCTAGCAGGATACTGTCACTTTACATGACTCCAATTTAAACTGGGACTGGAAAATATTCCCAAGTGTGATAGATGCAAGCAGGCATCAGAAACAGCCTCACATGTTCTTTGTGAATGTGACACTTTGGCCACATTAAGATTCAAGCGCCTGGGTTGACATTTTATGGAACAGGTGTCTGAAGACATTTCTGTCAGCAGGTTACTACAGTTTGTTTTAAGGTATGGGGCTGCTATATGCATGAATAACAGGGGCTGAACAAAGGATCAAATATGGTCAAAGTGCATGGGTCACCATGTGCGCGCCCTTCTTGTATTCTATTCTCTTCTAATGATTGTGGTGAACGAATCAAGCAGGAAGTGCAGGAAAAAAATACTGCATTCATAGATTGGTGGAAAGTGTCACTGGTACAATCACTCTGTAAAATATACGTGTAGATGTAGAAGGGGAGATCTTACTCGAGGAACATTAGAATGGACTAGCTATTGCGTGATTCTTATGGTGTAGTTGGTAAACTTCCATCTTGTCTTTCTAATGCACCACAGCCAAGAATTCCTTAACAGTGCTCATTGTTTTCAGATCCTGATATCACAAAAGGGGATGGAGTATACTCACGCTACTTCATTATGGGTCGTGGTGGACCAGGAGTATACACATTTGAGGTGATAGTTACAGATAATGGCAACACTGCATACTCCTGGCAAGAAACACTGTCCATACCATCATCAGACTCAGGTGTGTTGGAATGCACAGATACTAATTACCGGAATTGATTCACGGCCCCCATTGTAACAAGAATAATCATGTTAGTGGAAAGATGATGGGTTGCTTGTGTTTATTTTATTGTGTCATATCAAGAATTTGTAATGCAGTCACCATAAATTGTGACAGAAAGACCAATGGAAGCTTCAGTGAGTGTCAGTCATAATTTACTGACAACAATGCAATACGTTGATCCTGATACTGTTTTTTGGTGTTGGCACTGTGTTGAAGTGGGCTAGGTTGACATCCTTTCCAAGCACAATGTTTCGTCCTTTATTACTGTTAAACTAAGTGCAGTTAGTGAATATTCAAGTGTTCTAGGATGTCAATACTATCACTGGGTTAAAAATATCCTGATGTCTCAAATGACCTTGGTGCCTTCATTTTTTTTTTTTGGACTGTGAAGATGAGGGGCCTATTATCCTTCAAAACATTGAGAACTTTTTAAAGGTTTTTAAGGTTTGTTATCCCACTTTGTTTCAAATTAATAATGAAATTTACTCAGTTACACAGCATAATATCCTAGAAGGCTGGAATCATTAGTAGCACTCCTGTAAGAATATCATACATCACAGGGTTGGGCAATGTTCAATTTACATCTCACTTAACACTGGAGATACATTCAATAGGTATATCCAGAGCATTTGGCAAAGTACCGCACTTCGAGATGATGCCACAACCCAGAAACAAGATTAACATCAATATCTAATCACCACGAAATATAAAATATATAGTGCAACACATTGTTGTGTCATATTGCACTTGGCAGTGTAAGAGTTTTTATTTATGAGGAGAGTCTTCCACTGGTTTACTACAAAACTTCTTTTCGTTGATGTTAAAAGTCATGCTGTTTTTGGGACTGTCACTGTTTTGACAGAGTGGGAATTCGTATATGTAACTAGCATTTATACTTTGATACCGCTTTTATTGTTAAAAGTGGTTACCAGTTTATGGTCTTATCAGAGTTGAATATCATGGGGCCCTCTCCAGGCCAGAAAAGTATCTGGAGGATTTCTTCTTTGTTCATTATTTCTATTGAAGGTGTCTGCAGGGTAATGCTGTTTGCATTCATGACTATTTCATAATTCAAGATGAGCAAAGCTACTAATTTGGCCCCTAAATTATGATTGTTTTTCGTGTTCTAGGTGTTCAGTGCTGTGGGAGCATGGTGCCAACTCCGGCAGTACAACCTCTTGCTCCTTTTCAGCGAGTGTTACCGCCAATTTCCTATACCATTGGTTACTCATATGATGATATATTAATTGGGCCTGTTTTGGGTCGTATCGGTGACCTCCGTGTGGAGATTCTTGCTGCGGACCTTAAAGCCCGTCTCACGTGGACTGCTCCTGATATGGGTGGGTTTTCTGTGGCTCGTTACGAGCTCCGGTACGCCCGAACCGTAGCTGACATTGTTGACCGCTTTGAAACATCAATGTCTTGGGATTATGGCACCCCTTTTCCATTAGCTCCTGGTTCTGAAACATCATTTACCCTGGACTTTACAAAAAATCCCTCATTGTTAGGTACTCCCTTGTTTATTGTTATCCAGGGGTTTACAGATAGTGCTCAAAATTCTGCTGGTGGTCCAATTTCAAACTGGGTTCGTGTTCTTGTCCCATCACCTCCACCACCACCCCCACCACCTTCTACATCTCCAGCATCCATATATGAAACTCCGACATGGCCTAGTGAAGATGATGAGGACAGTGTTGTCCCTCGCATTGCTAAGGACTCTGACCTGGGCCTGGAGCTTATATTGCCCATTGTTGGAGGAGTTGCTCTTTTAGCTATCTGCATAGCTGTGTACTGTTATGTATGTGTTCTACGCCGACGCCATGGGAACTCTGATAAGAAGGCAAGCAACAAGGGAAAGCATTCTGCAACTGGAAAGCAACAGGTAACATCACAGAATAGTGCTGTGACAGTTGTGCCTTCATCTCCTGTATCGGCAAACAACGGTAGCAGCAATTTGAGTCTGTCTCCATCCCAGACCCAGGATTCAAATGGACTGCCACAGTTTGATCCATGTCTCGATGAAAAGAAACGGTTCAGTGTGGCACAGCTTCAGCAAGAGGAACAGATGTTACAACAACAGCATGAACAGATGCTTCAGCAGCAACAACACGTGACACCACATATTGTACCAAACCCTAATGTCAGCGGTATCAGCACCATATCAAACGGTACCAGCACACTAGTCCGTGGTCGAACACTGAGTCCATACCAATCATGGACAGCGTCACAGCTGCTTCATGAACATGAACGACGTCAGAGTCCCTATGGTGCAGTAGGAGAAGAAGTTGTGGGTGGTGGAAATCAGACACATCAGCCTCCCCCAGTACCACCACTTCCATCTTTCACGGCCCAGCACAATGGGATGTATACAGCTGGACCAATTTATGGTGTTCATCCAGGCACATTTGTTAATGGTGGTTATCACAGGAATGGATCCCTGGTCCCTTTTAACCCTAGTCTTCAGGGATCTCTCAGTTCAGTTAGTAGTGGGGACAGAAAGAAACGAAATGTGACAATGGTATAAGTTGGACAGAGTTGTAAGTTAAGGGTTTGGAGCTTTAATATGCCAACATGCAGTCTCATGTTATGAAAGGAAGCATTTATTCTGATTAGGCACTTCAAAAGAAAGATCATATGTGCAAATGTTGGTTGGAGTATGGTGCCAAACAGGGTTGGAGAACAGGAAAAAAGAGATTCTTTCTGAAGTTCCCTTGTACTAGTCATGCACTGCATCACATCCATTGAGTATATCGTGTATTTGTGTGACTTGCTAGGAACTGAAATTTAAAACACATTACTGCCATGGAAATGTTTAAGGACATTGAGTATTTGTATGCATGAAGGTTGTTCTGAGTGTTTGTGACCCTGTCGTCCCACAACAAAAATGGCTTATGGATACGTGCACGACCTCAAGGTACAATCGTGGCATTATTAGGATGGAAGTAATTGAGGCAAAGTTGTCCCTGTGAATGTCATGATAGAGTAATGTGTTAAGTATGCAGTCATTATATTTTCTGACCATGTGGAAGGGATGAAAAAATGAAATACAACATATTTTAAACAAGGAACAAAATGCTGTAGCATCTAGGGGCTCATGGTGGGTCACTGGCCATCCTGTAGTGTCCAGGGGCTCGTGGTGGCTGTCTGCCCGTAAGGTCTCTGTTGCTGGGGGGAGCTGGGCCCAAGACCCCTGGTCAGGGACACTACATAAAAATTGGTGTCAGATGTGGGGTCATTGGGTGGCCAGTGAGCCGCCATGAGCCTTTGGATGCTACAGGGTTGCCAGTGAGCCACCACGATCCCCTGGATGCTACAATGCAATGTAATTTACATGTTATGGGCCAAGCATTCGGTAAAGATGTGTTTTGAACAAGGGAAAAGTGTGATGCAGTGCAAATTATTAGAAATCTTTTCCATAAATGTTAGTGACGGAGAATAGACAGCTGCGTAAGTTGCATCCAGCATGTACAATTTCATGTACATATGAGTTATAAAATGGAGCAGTGACGTGCACCAAAGACCACATTGTTGTGGGCATAATGTTCCACAGAACATTGTTAGAAAATATTAGGTATTATACTTTATATCTGTGCAAACTTTATTAAATCCCATGTCGTGCTGCAGGTTGCCTTCAGCATGGTTATCTCATGTCTGCTGTAAAACTGATTTGAGAACAATCTGTACATACATTTATCACTGGATTCTTGTACCTCTGGTAAGACTTATCATTGATCTCAAATGACAATCGTCACTTTTTAATCTCATGTATCATAATGTCTCATTTTAAAGGAAGTATTTTTTTCCACCACCATGTTCAGATAGCATTATATGAAATGTGTTTACCAGTATGTCCTTACGATTAAGCCCTGTACTAATTTTAGTGATGAAAGTTTTATCTTGTAAAATTTTTTCTTTGTAATTGTGTACTAAATGTTCATTTTTGTACAGAAGTCTTGTACCTTTAATGATAATAAATTGTACAGTCTTTATAAATACTTGAATGGAACATGTGTGATGTAAACCATCTTTTCGCAAAATCGTCATCCCAAGAGGAGTATGAGGTCTAATATACTGCGTTGATTAATTTTGTACCTCCGATCTTGTGGCACAGGAATGTGGCTCCAATGATCGTATCCTGATATTTATTGAATATCTGGTTGCGTGGCTCTTTCCATTGCTTATGCAAGGTTTAATGTCAGTGGTTTGGTCACATTTTAATTTAATGTCTAAACAAGCAGAATGCTTATGCATTTATTTTTGGGAATGGGATGACTGGAATTTGTCACATGATGCAGATAGCCTGAGGAAATGTTACGGTGAAATGAGGGATGAATATTGAAAGTTGTGAGCACTGTACATATCCTCTAACCAGTGGGAACAATGAGCTTGTGCCTCAGTTATATGACATACATATTGTTTTATTTTGACCCCATTATTAGCCTTATCGTCGTCAGCAGCAGCATTGTGTGATTTCGCGTGAAATAGCAGAAGGTTGATTACACAAAGTCCCTGCCTTAGGACACCTCAGTTTGTGACCTGCCTGTTCACACACTTTCATCAATAAGATACCCCCACACCAAGACTGAGACTCACATTTATGACAGTCTAATGACAGCAAGTAATGCCAAGTCAGATTGCAACACTGAGATTACACATCAGTTTGCAATGCCACAGAAGACTCAGTCTGCAGCTATACCTAGAATGCCTACATCTGTCTGCAATAACCATTCATTTTTTTTGCCAATTTTATTTTAAAATTTCTTTCTCCTGTCACTGGAGGAGGCAGTTGCGTAGAATGTTAAACAACCAAAAAGTCTAGAATTGGGCTCTTCTGGGCTATTACGCAACAAGTAGTGCTAATTTCTTAAGAACATTTTGGAATAATCAGTTTCTATTTTCAAGCATCATCTACGTTGTGGCGAAAGCTTGATATCAAAAAAGTCATGACAAGGTGTCACTTTGCAGATGAAGCATAAGTTGTGAACCAATATGGGTGGGATAGAAAGTGAATGATTTTACATCAAAGTTAAAATCCTTGCATTCAACTGTGACTGTTTTGTAGAACAAAAAGTTTTGAAGTAAGTGAAGAGTGCTTGGCTGATGCAATCAACATTATGTGAAAAATGTGATGGGCCAATTCCTGAAGTATAAAAAACTTTTGTTTGTATAAAGCAAGTGCAAGAACTCTATGCCTCGCAAACCAGCAATGTAGGCAGAAAACGGAGCACTTCTGAGTGGAATAATGTTATTCAGCGGCATCCTTACGAGACGCGACTCCCTCTGTTATATACTGTTCCTGTGAGCAGCAGTGAACTTGATGATGTATAAACATTTGAACGCAATGCAAGATGGATCCAAAACTGAATGTGGATCCAGCACTGGCAGGAACAGGGATGAACTGTGTGTATTCTGAAGAAGCCTATTTTGAAGCAGATTAATCCTGTATTCATGTAAGAAGAGTGTCTCAGTTTTCACTAATTCTTTATTGGTGTCTGTCATCAGGTTTAGCATAGTCACTGCAGTGAGTAGTCTAGGGGGTGCATAGCTGAAGAAGTGTGTTTAAATTCCTAGAAAGCGCAAGAGATGGTTTACTCTACAAAACTTTCAGACTGGCTTTGGGGCCCACCAAGCCTTTTGCCAGATTGTGCAACTAACACCTATCTCCATCTAGGACAAAGGTTAATCAGTGGAGCTTTACCACCAGTCTACCATATGTTTACATATCTTGCACAGGGACCACTTTACTGTATGTAAATACCTTTTAACCTGTGTGGCCTTTTGCACCTGTTTCTAGTAAGGTATACCTGTTTATAAAGAAAACATGAAGCTGTACATAATGTTTACATGTAATGAATTATTCTACAGTTGTATAAATTAGTTGAGTCTTCAAGCAGTTGCTTGGTGTACATAATCACTATGATGGAATCACATCTTTAAACTCTTCAAGAAAACAAAGGGTTACAATGAATTGTTACTCAAATTAAGAAAAGAAAGTTTTGGGATTTCATTATCATATTTTACCAGAGTTGAAACCAGGTTATGTCTATAGGTCGTGTTTTGTCCTCATGGCCATTGTATCCTATCCTGAGCAGGTGCAATTTACTTTGATAAATTAGTGCTAAAAGATTAAATTTAATGTTGTCCTCTTGCAAATCTTTAGTGTCCCATATATTCAGCATATTTTCAAAGGTTTCTATTCTGTTTTATATTAATTTTAATTTAATTTAATTTTTGTAAAAGATGCTTATTTCAAAGTTCTGCCATCCCTCACTGTCTTACTGAATCACCGCAGGAACTGGATTAGAGATAAATTATGAAGCTGTAAATTAGATAATTTTGTGACTTTTAAAGTAACATATTGCTGAGACATTCATGTACAATGGACATATTGTCCTTTAATAATAACTTATTAAGCTCACTGTAGTAACAAACAAGATGCTTTGTTATCTTCCTTGGTCACACATTTATTTAACCATGTTTCCAGCCACAACGGTAATATTGTGTTGATGGGTTGACATGACTTTTGACAATGTTCTCTCTTTATAGGTGCATTAATTAAAACAATTTTTCTTCTATTCTATTAATTAAGATTACTTTTACTGGCTTGATGTGACAATACAGTCCAATATAGAATGAAGTCCTAGAGGTTAGCACTGCAAGATATCGCCACTGATGCTATGGAGAATTCAAAATGGAAGAGAATCAGAATTAATATGACTGTCTTTTAGGTTAACTGTTGGCAGCCTCTTGCATCCCTGTTGACTGGTAGATTTATGTGAAAGTTAATGACTAACATGCTTGTTGGGGTCTTCTTGTTGACATGTTGAGATTCATAATTTTATATCAGCACATTACATCTGTGTGCGTCCGGTGTGTAATAAAATTTCTTTGCAGTTTATCATTGGCATAATAATACACCTTCTAGTATACATTGGGCCTATTTTATTTGATGCGGGTGTTTTGTGACAGTCTTTTCTTATATTAGAGGTGTTCTAAGTATTTAGTTTCTACTGATCAATTTTTTTGTAATATTTTCTTCCAAATCAGGGGTGGTGAATGAATTATTTTCGAGATCATTATCTGAACATGTTTAAAATTTTTTTGAGTTGTATATAACAAGTAATTTACTTGTAAAGATTTAAGACTCTTATTCAGCTTACTAAATACGTTCTGTTTGGTATTAACTTATTGGAGCCGCTTTGCTGTCATATGGCAATGCTGGTCTAGCAAGAACTTTAAAATTTTGTGCTTTTATATCTTGAAGCTAAGGGTGGTTTGTAAATTTGCTTTATATTTGAAAGACTGAATTACTTGTAAAATCAGTCTTTTTATAAGACGTTTAATGAACACCATCAGTAGGAGGACCGAAGATCAATCAGTTGTCAGTGGTTTGTAGATCCTGTCTTGGGAAGAAGGCTGCCAGACTGTACGTTTTTCACATATGAAAATATAAACTATGTTAACTACAGAATATGATGCTAAAATGGTCATAATTCTACCTTGTTTCATTTCAAGCTCTGTTGATGCAAAATGGTCATAATTCTACCTTGTTTCATTTCAAGCTCTGTTTGCGTAGTACAGACACATTTCCAGTTCAACCTGATTGTCTAGTTGAGTCTTTGCAACATGTGTTCATTTCATCACGGTGGTTCAGTTTGACTGTGTCTGACATCCTGTGACTTTCATACAGGCCTTATCCCACGCCACAGATACCTGCAGTTTTGCCGCTTTCTACAAAGTACTGTAGAAAATATTGATCACAAATCTTGGATGGGTGTGTATTAGATTTGACAGGGTATTATTCAACCACTATAGATACTTGAAATATTTACATCTTTGACAGAGATAGCAAGTAATAGAACTTATTTAATGTGAATTTCTAATGCCAGTTGAGTTAGTAGGTAATCTTAAAACACCACTCTGTATGGTATATAATGTACACAAAGACAGTGTTTGTTGTATTGCATCTGAATTGAACGTAATTTTCTGATGAAACCACGTATGGAGGGCAGTTTAAATTTTCTTTGTGAGGTTTGACCTTGTGTAATGTCGTAAAATTTATTTCGGGTTTAGATGAAATATACACGTTTTAAATGTTATAAATTTTCTTTACTTGTTAACGTTGTAAGGTCATGCATTTTATCTTAAGCATAATATATCTGCAAACTGGGAAGTGGTTTTCTGTGAGAATTTCAGTGTGAAGTATAGTTCATGTTTATTATTACAAGGAAAGTTTCTGCTCAAGACAAAACTCCGGTTGTAGGAAAGTAATGTATTGGTGAAGTTACAAAATTACTGACCACCATAACCAGAATAGAATCAAGTGTAAGAGAGTCCCACTTGTTCAAATGCTGTGACAGAATGTGGGTGTACCATCATGAAAGAAATTATGGAAGAAGGATTATTTCTCACAAACTTTTTATCTGTCCCAATAATCCAGCACCGTACCTGAAGGTTTGGCCCTGGCTAAGTCAATCACTGTGCAAAGTTCTGGAGTCTTCCTTGCAGGATAGGTTATGCCTTAATTTTGTGGAGAAGAACTGCCACTGAAAATATTTTGGTCCCTGCACAATATTCTTCTTTCATTGTAAACCTGACAAATATGTAGTTTTCAAATAACCCCAGATTTTATGGAAGATCAATGAATATCCCAGAAACAGTTTTATTTATAAACCTATGTTTTGATACCCTGTGTGTTAAATGTTGAAAGGTCAGTTGTTCTTGCATTTCGAATCTGTTGGCATATTATGTTTACTTTCATAAATTACTTACGTTTATGGGTATAAGACCATACAAACTTTCAAGATTTACAATGAATGGTGCTAGTTGTTTCCACCTCACAAGTCTGCACTCTTGCCACATTGATAATATGAACCTAGAAGTGTGTATGGGGTAACTACTTCAGGGCTATCACAAATACTGGAGACAAAAGGTTCACCACACCCATTTTCATAAAAGACTGGCTACATAAAAATCATTAATTACATGAATTTAATTTAATTGAATGGTATTTGGGTTCGAGCCATTCCAGGCCCAATGCACCTAGGCCATAGGACAGGCCCTTTGTACCCCATGTTCTGTACTAAATTAGAGGAGCCCTGTTCCATTAATTACATGAAGTCACTGGGCTTTACAATTTGCCTTAGTCTTCAATGCTTTTCTCTAACTGGAACTAACTGGACATTTCTAATTTAATTTTAGTGGTTTTTCATGAATAATGTTTTCGTTACGAAAATGTACTTAGGTTGCAAAATAGAAGAAAATAATATAGTTTATGTCTGGGCAAGTGTAAATACCTATTTGGTATTTATAAGCATGCAAATTATTGTAAGGTTTTAAAATCAATTTTGGCATCTTATGGTGGGGGAGTGAAGGTCTGTCTCCAGTGAAGTACTGTGTCTAGTTGGATGCAATGGCTTGCTTGTATGCATTAAGGAGCCATTTCTTCCGCATGTTGTTGACGATGTTGTTGCGCATTGTCTCTTCGTATGCCTCTTCGTATTCTGTATCGCCCTTGCTGTCACCGTTACCTGATGGCATCTGAGACAGAAACAATTATTACAACATTATTTATTGTTAATTTTTTATTACCTGGTCTTACTTGATGATGTAGGGCCGGATATCTCAGTCGGGAAGGCGACTGGCTATGGGCTGGACGGTCTGGGTATGGAATCCCGGTGGGGGCGAGCTTTTCCGCCCGTCCAGACCGACCTTGGGGCCCACCCAGTTCCTGTAAAATGGGTACCTGGTCTTTCCTGGGGGTATAGTGCGTCCGGGACGTGCTGCTGACCACTCACCCCCTTCTAGTGCCGCGGTCATGGAAGAGTAGAACTCTACCCACCCTCTGGGCCACACTGGGCCTGTAACGGGATCACTTTACCTTTACCTTTTTACTATGCCAGAAATCGTCTGTAGGGCTTCGAGTAGAGGAACTCGGGACAGCCGTTGCTGGTCGTGATAGAACCCGTGCCTTCAGAATAAAAGTCATCCCAGTTCATATTGAAAGACGTGTAAGAAGACATCTACGGCCACATCGAAACGTGTCTGTCAGTGGCACTCAGGAAATTCGTGCAGAGATTCTGTTACGGTAACCCGGGCTTCGATATCACACGCGAAACGTGCGCTGTTCTGAGTTACTTACAAGTTGCGGCAGTGGCTGCAGGTGGAAGTCGACCCTCTGCGCTTCCTCGTGCGGGCGTTCGTACACAATGACTTTGTGACTCAGTGGTTGGTAACCGTCCCGATAGGCAGTAATGATGTAGTGACCCGGCGTCAGCAGGCGCCAGTAGTCACCGTCATGCACTGTGAAATATCGATATCGCATCAGTTTCCCTCTCCGTCCTCAACGGAACTTCGATAAAAGTGGAGTTAGAACCCTTAAGACACTTGTAAGTTCATTCTCTTCTTCAGTTATATTTGTTTCTAGTTTTAAGGCTAACTGGAGTTGCCACTGTTTCCCTCACAATTCCTGCCGAAATGCTCTTCTGTCCATCCCTCATCCTCAGTTCTCGTGCCTTGGCCATACCGACGGATAGCAACTGTGGCTAATGAAAGCATAAATGCCCCACCTCCAGGCGATGATTTCCTGTCACCCCCACCAATCATTCAAAAACATTTGAAATTTTCTGGACATTTCTTCCCATTTGGTAACACGAATTTCCCAGACGTTGATGAAAACCGCCAACGTTCATAAGTCCTGTGAATACTTTCGCACATCAGCCACATGATGCCAATAAATGGTCACGATGACAACAGAAGAACAATATAAATTAACTTTCCTATTTGATGTGGTAACGAAACCAACAAATGCATGTAAACATTTAACACTATATTATATTATGTACAGAGTATGCCTTCTACATGTTTCGGCCACTTTTGTGGCCATCCTCAGGGAACTGCATTGTGAAGGATAAATTACAAAAACTTTTTAAACCAATGCACAATTATAAGATACTAAGTTTTAAAATGTATGGTTTAAAAACATAAGAAAATATAGATACAGATAAGGTTTTTGTGACAAATTCAAGTGTGTAGTGAACGTTCTATATAATATAATATAATATAATTAAATATAAGATACTGTTAAACGTTTGCATGCATGTATTTGTTTCATTACCATATCGAATCAGATTAATGACTCGTCACGTATATTGAATAAATGGAATATTTTTTCAATGTACATGATCACGGAACATTTATTCAATATCTAATAATATATTAACATAGTTTATATATGTATATAATTTTTATTACAGGATTATAATTCACCACATGTATCTGATATCACTGTTCATGGAATCTAAATAATTTTACCTTCCGATGTTTTTATAATCATCCGTATTTTATTTTATTAGCGAACAGTGAATTTTAACCAGAAAATATATGGTTTTAATACTGTGGAGTGATTCAGACACATTTTAATTACAACTTTTTTCTCGTTAACAAAGAAATCACCCCGAAGATGGCCACAGACTGGTCGAAAAAATTTGGTGACCATAACACAATAAAAGTACATCAATAAAATTAAAATTAATTTGTTGGCCCTTAATGCATTTTATGCACATTATTAACCTTTTAAAGCCTACCGGTCACGTGATGCACCAACAGTTTAACATTCAACAACTGTACGCTCTGCCCACACTGTGTTTATGTGTTTTGTATTTATCTAAGAACAAATAGCGACTTGTGCCACTTACAGCATAAACTGGTTGGTTTTTATAACCGAGATGAAAAGTGTTTACAGCGCGGTACGAACTGGGTCTTTGAATAAAGCCGTCTGTCATTCGTCTTCAAAGGGTTAATGCACTGAATACGAGTATCCAGCTTATCAAACAGACTAATTTTCGTTTTACGGAGGTCAAAAATAAAAATCATCTCCACAATGCGTTTGCAGGCAGCTACTTGCCATGCCTAACTGCGTATCTAAATTGATCAACTAGCTGACATTCTGTCTTACTGATTCTTCCGTTTTACTTACGTCTCGGCGGCTTAACTCACCGGATGTGACGTCGTGCAGGATGTCATCGTTGCGTCCCTCTGTGACGTTCTTGACATGGATCACCGTGTTTGAGAGTGGCTGACCCGTTACAGCGTCTTTGACACGACCTTTCACCCCGATGTGAGCCTGTTGACGACAGAGGTATTTAAGCACACCCTAAGGGCCGGTTTACACGAGGCCAGTAGAGAGGCAAGGCAAGTGAACAAGTAACTTGCTGCAAGTGAAGCTTAGCAAGTAGCGTTCACACACGTTCACAAGTTTACTTGCCTTGCCTGGTAGCTTGTCGAGCAAGTTACCTTGCCTCGAAATTCCGGCAAGTTAACGGCCACACGGGGCAATTAACTTGCAGCAAGTTGCTTGTTCACTTGCCTTACCTCTCTACTGGCCTCGTGTAAACCGGCCCTAAGTCATACTCAAACTACCGTTTCATAGACATAATGATCTGTACGTATTGATAAGAGCGAAAATAGCCAGCAGGACAGTTCCTACAAATCATACACTATCTTAGTCCGATAATAGAATATGCGTTTCTTTTTTCGAACCACATTTCATGAAGTGTATACAAAGCAGTGCACGAGATGTGTACTACAAAGAACTCCACAATGGCTGTCCCAGTACCTGCCACATGTACTGCACGAGGGCGTTCCTGTTGTTTTCCCATTCCTCTTGGAGAGCAGAAGCCAGAGGATATTTGTCACATCCCAGCTCCAACGTAATCTCGAAGTCATTAGAAGACAGGTAATTAAAATCTTGCATCCCTGCAACGGACAGACAATGACTGTTCTCTGATGGTTCTGTCTCAGCAGTTTTTGGAAGTTTTTGCAGAATAAACAAGGTTAATAGGCGGTCACGGGTCGCTATAGACATACACTGCATCTTATTATTCATTGAGGTAGTAGTTCTGTTGCTTTTGTTGTTGTTGCGTCTGAAGGACCTTCAAATGTTAAGGTGGGGCTCGCACATTGAGATCAGAAGACAAGAAAATTCATGTAATTTTGAGGTGTGGTAACCTCGCTGTGCTTCTAGAATACATAACACACAATAAATATAGTCTGTCAGTACACAACTTTACTGTAACAATTATAAATGGCAGCTACATGTTTCGGCTACAAAGTACTGTATGTATCAGAAGTATAAATAGATGTACACTACAAGTACATCATCTCATTTTATATTGCGGATGTATACAGCCTGCCGATGGCTTCTTTGTAACCGAAACATGTAGCTGCCATCTGTGATTGCTACAGTAAAGTTGTCCATTGACAGGCTACATTTCTTCTTTTCCTATATAAACCTCAAGTAGTTGATATGAAGACAGGATGGATTTTATGGCAATCAAGCCTCTTATCCATTGGTGGCCATTAACGCGGGGGGAGGGAGTGGGCAGCGCCCGGGTTGCGAGGCTGACCACCCAACTGCGTATAGTGCCGAAATAACGAACACATGGAACAATAACCCACTTCACCATACATCGTCAAGATGTAGTGCTTAATTATCCTTACCGCTTATACTCTCACTCCGTGTTAAAGCCTGATATTTTTATTAAGAGAAGATGCTTGATACCGCATTGCTCATTATATACAGGGTGTCCCAGGAGGAATGTGCCAGACTTCGGGAGGGTGTTCCTTATATTAAAGTATACCGATATAACCCAAAACACCTATGTCCAAAGTTGAACGGTTACAGAGATAATGGCCAGAGAAAAGTGTGGTCTTCTTGCGGGTCCACACACTGTACCTGTCAGCTGACAATCTTATCCATTTCCGTCCTTGAGTGTGCTGTCATATGACGGCAATTCAGCTCACGCTAGCCACAGAACTGCACGCGTACGTTACGTCACCGCTTGGCATTCTCATGTATAGTGCTTGGAACCCTAAGGACAACTATGACATGGGTGCGAGTGTTTTTGTAGTTCAATTTAATGGCTTTATGTCACTCACAAGTTAGTTTGATGTTAAGTACAGATATTAACATTACAGAAACCACATATTCCTGCCAGTTTTAATATGTATTTGGT
>Ga0136643_10002846_pt1 | contig 22843 bp, 19 predicted proteins | sample TergutLab28metaG_FD_96883 | JGI IMG/M metagenome (GOLD analysis project Ga0136643, IMG submission 96883) | Labiotermes labralis P1 segment gut microbial communities from Petit-Saut dam, French Guiana - Lab288 P1 (version 3) (version 3) | ecosystem: Host-associated > Arthropoda: Insects >... | reverse complement strand
TAATATTAGGATGGATCTCCAGGAGGTGGGATGTGGGTATATGGACTGGATTGGGCTGGCCCAGGATAGAGACAGGTGGCGGAAACTTGTGAGTGCGGTAATGAACCTTCGGGTTCCGTGAAATGCAGGGAATTTCTTGACTAGCAGCAAACCAGTTAGCTTCTCAAGAAGGACTCTGCACCATGGAGTAAGTAAGTAAGTATGCACTATGTTTTGGGGAAAGTTTCAGTCCCTGTGTTCAGGCATACTTTTTCCAAAACTTCTTGTCACTATCTGAAGATTATTTACACTATAATTAAACCCAGACTAATGTCAAATTAGTAAATAACCTATTCCATTTAAGTACATTGCATTTTTCTAATACTAGATGTATGCAACTGCATTTGCACTCTTAACCAAAATTTTGTTTTTATATCAATGATGTTTGTTGAACACAGCCAACTTCTGCATGTAATGTTTTGTAGTCTAGTAGAACTGCACCTGAGTTTTAAGGAACCTGCTGTCTCTCTTATCGGAGAATCTCAAGATATTCATTACACACAAGAGTTCATGTTCACATACAACCACAGTGCACCAGAACTGACATAACGATAGTCAAAAGTTAACTTTCTAGTTCAAACAGACTGTTTACACTATTGGTCCTACACATCTTCTGATAAACCCACTAAAGAGCATTGTGGCTCCTTTGGACGCACCCCTAATCTTACATTTCACAGCATAAATATAATTATTATAGGCATTTCAGTACAATGATTACTTACATAGCCACCCATAAACATTCTGCACATTTACACTAAGAATTCACGGACATTATGAACACATTTTATGCGCACTGTACTTGTTACTGTGAGCCGGGCAGCTCAGTTGGTATAGTGACTGACTACAGGCTGGACGGTCCAGGATCAAATCCCGGTGGGGACGAGATTTTCCACCCGTCCAAACCAGCACTGGGGCCCACCCAGCCTCCTGTAAAATGGGTATTGGATCTTTCCCAGGGGTAAAGTGCGGCCAGGGCATGCTGCTGACCACTCACCCCCTTCTAGTGCCATGGTCATGGAAGTGTAGAGCTATACCTCTACCCACCCTCTGGGCCACACCAGGCCTGTAACGGGATCACTTTTTTCACTTGTTACTGGTGTTAATGCAGGTCAGGAACACCAAGTTGCCTTGTGGCCCAACAAAAGAAATTATTATTTTCAAAACAAGTGCTACTGCAAAAACATTAGAATCAAGACCTACACTGGCTGAAGAACACGTGAAACCTTGAAGTTATAATTTACCATAGCCCTGCTGAAATCTGCACATCTAAAATCATGGCACTGTTCTATCTCTACTTATGTCTCTATATCAGTGTCTCTGTATCTCTTCATTATTTTATTACTTTCTGCTGTACCCTAAATTTAATACAAAAACACACACACAGCAGGAATTTAAATGTCTATATTCTGCATTCATACCCAGACTGGGTGTACTCCTGCATCACCATGGCAACACGCTGCACTAACTGCGCTGTTGGGATAGGCTCCCCATAAACCAGGAAGTACTGCTGTGCCATCTTCCTCGCCCTCTTCACTAGGAGACGATAATCTGGTCCCATCCCTGCACAAGTGATTCGGTCTCATACAGTAATATCTGTACTAATTACCTGATAAAAATAAGATCAGGCATTACCTGACAGGTTTCTTGAGAAAAGTAAATAAAAATAGCTTAATAATCAACTTTCAATTTTACTTTCTACTTTTCTTTAGATAACTTCTATTTTAATAAACATAAACATTACTACAGACAGTGTCCATCACCATGTACACTTTAAAACACAATACTTCAGGAACAGATACAGTTTCCAAAATGGTAAATTTGAAAAATGTCATTGTCCAAGGTACCAATTATGTTTATTGTGACACAGCACATAGACTTTTAACTACAAACTTATACTCACCACTATACACCATTCCTATGTGCTGCGTGATCATCTCAACCTTGTGAACACTGTGCTCTTCATACAGAATTGATTTGTGCTTGTTCTCAGTAGCAAGTACAACTCCATTTGAGGCTGCAAAAGAAATTACTTTGTCCAGTCTCAGCTAATATTTGCAAAAGTATGAAAACCTCCCCCTGAAGTGCATAATATTCATGGAGCACCTTCCATCATATACTGTATAGCCAATGCACAACAGCCCAAACATTTTAACATTCTTTGCAAACAATGAAATTAAAGTTCTTTCCCAATGTTTTGACAGATCATAGTGTCTTCATCTTCAGGCCGAAGCATTTTTTTTGGGCTACTTGACCCTTGAAGATTATGACACTACAATCCTAACAGACAACAGAAACTATTCACCCAACAGCACATCATGTCCAAGACTTAAGCAACATCACTGTGGAAACCTAAAATCGCACAAAAAAAAGTAAGAAAGAAATAACATGGCAGGAAAACACCAACAAAGATCATGAGGAAACAGGCTGTGAGGATGAAGGTGGGTGGACCTCTGGGCCTGGTACAAGGATGTAAGTTGCTACTGATGGTCCTAAAACCCTGCGTTCTACACGCAAAGTTTATTGGCTACTAACTAATCAAACAAAGGCACTACTTTCTGCTCATGTATAGTAACTGCACCTTTGATGCCAACAGATGGAGCACCAGCTGCAACAGCTGCCAACGCATACTCAATCTGGACCAGCTTCCCTGAAGGACTGTAAAAACATAAAAAACAAATCAAATTAAACAGACACGGATAATTGCGTGTGTTAAAATGAGGTTATGTTTGCGAAAGATATTCCTATACACTTACATTACGAATCATGAAATAATTTCATAGTACTGAAATATCGTAGGGCATACACGTACATACACAATACTAAAAACCCGAGGAATAATAACATTACAATGGAACCAGGCACTTAACCCTGTTTCATAAATACACTAACCCGCCCACATGTGTCATATTTTAAAAGTTTAACTGCAGGAATGTGAAAAAACCAACCGTTTAAATCCATAATACAAACAATAATTTACATACGTACCTAAATGTCGTCAAAGAGAAACTATACCGTTCTGACGCCATGATCGCAGCGAGTAACTTCCTAACTTCAAAAATTCCTATTCATGTTCACACTACGTAGATGGCACCCATGCAAATCGCTGATCGGGTCGTTCGATTGTAAAACACACTACTGTGAACCACGGATAAACCGAACGAAAGAGGTCTGTGGACGTACGAGAACCTACTGTTTGGTTGGCGGTTGATTGTTGTCTCCTAATAAGATCAATTATTGTTATTGCATTTACCCCTAAAATAACGATTTATTTCTGCATACTGTTCAACAGTATTGATATTTCCTTACTGCTATATCGGTGTCGTCTGATTTAGTAACAAATGCCTACTGCTCCAGATTCCAGGGCATCACCAATGTCTGATGTTCCTTCAGAAAGCGGGTTTACGACATTATCTCTGCGGGACAAAGCATTAATTAAGAGAAATATTAATAGACATCATAATAGCAATTTCAGGTTCGTGCACAGTAGGATATGTGTAAAATTTAAGTCTGGAATTTAATTCTAGTACTAATACATCTCCAGAAGCATCTTTGTGAAATTATTGTACATTACGTTTTGCATTGGTATGAGAAGCATGTATTTTTATCTCTGTTTACCTGATGAACATTAGGCTTATTATCTTACATTTTATAAAGATTTAGAGGTTCTTACATTTGTTCTTTTTTAGAGCTGGTTATGTCCCTGTGCATGAGCAGTCGCTTCACAAAACTGGATTAAGAGGCAGAAAGACATACGCTTTCTGGACACTGGTAATGTTGCTCTTCTTTCTTGCACTCGGAAATTTACTACTCACCTTCATCATCTTGGGTGTACTTCGTCTTGGTCAGGGCATGGAAAGTCTTGAACTTGTACCAGAAAAGTCACTTGTCATGTTTTATGGGATTACAGACTTGGACAGGATATACAAACGTGATGGCAAGTTAGAAGGTTTTGATGAATGTCCTGTAGAAATAACAGGTGATAATGGTTCAGTGCATATTATTCTTGTAGACAAGGAAGGTCATGTGACTGAGCCCAAAATAAATGTTACTGTCAGTAGCACCATAATAACTGGTGTTAATTCTTTTGATGTGCGTGATCCTGTAACGAATCATTCTGTTTTCTCAACGGACTTCCCAAATTTTGGTCTTCCCCGTGGTGTGAAGAAACTTGATATCAGGATGGCCCAAACTCGGCGAATTACAAGTCCTATTAATGCCAGTCTCTTCCTTCGTTCAGAAACATACACTCGACTTCGTGGTAGTGAAGGCACACACATGGAAGGTCGGGAGATCGTGTGGTCGGCAGATCAAGATATTTACCTCAAAAGTGTTAATGGGAGTGTGATTCTGAGTGGTCGTGAAGGTATTTCTGTTGATATTAAAAGTATCCCTATTGCATCAGGTCGTGAAGGAGGAAATCTGAACTCAGTGCAGTATAAAGTGTGTGTCTGTATGCCTGAGGGGAAAGTCTTTCGAGTTCCAGTTCCATTGGGTGGCAATAACAAGCATATTGGATGCCATAACGTAGATCTCTCATCCCACACCAATCCATGCATGTAACAAACCGTAGCTCTATGTGTGCTATAGAATTCTAGTCACAGCTTTAGAACAGCTAAAATTGGCTTCCATGTGACCCAACATTCTGTGTATGTGTCTGATATTTATAACGTACTAGTTTACAGTATATAGTATAAAGTTGCCTGATTCAAATACTTCAGTCTGTATGTTGAGGATGGCAGTAACAGTTGTTGCCTCTGCACATGCCATGAAGGCATAGGGAGAAATTGAGGTATAGCTCCACTCATTCTTAACCTCAGCACAAAATGGTAATGGTCATCTTAACATCCCAGTCATTTTATCCCTAGGGAAAGAGTCCCTGATACACATTGAATAGGCTGGGTGGGCCCAACAGGTGGCCAATACACCTTGGAAGAAAGTCTCATGTCCCTGTCAGGAATAGAACCACAATGCCTTGGTTGTCCATCAACATACATTATAAATTAATGTTACAGCATTATATATACTTAACAGTAATGCAAGTACCAATTCAGTGAGTGTTTTGCACAAATCAAAACTTAAAGCCCTGCTGTCTGAACAGCAGGATAAATGTACCTGTAGATCGTAACAGTTAGTGTTGTTCCTCCAGTTAGATGTGTGTAGGCAATTGAAAAATATTTAAGCACAGTATTTTAAAGATGTGGGTTTGAAGGTAAGATTCAGCACACTGCTAGGAAGAGGAGAAATATTTTGCTTGAGGTTCCATCTATAATCTAAGGTCAGTAGACAAAAAACTTTAAATTAATAAGCTTTACTGAGGTCACATTAGTCCCATGGATGGTGGAAATGATGCCCACTGTCAGCATAATGCTGTTCTGTGGTGCCTTGTGGCTGAAGTCAGCCAGCCCAAAGCACCTGTTGCCAAAGTTATCATGTATCACAGTCATTTTTTTGTGAACAGGATGGCTAGGCAACTAGAGGAGAAATGGAGAATCATTCTGGAGGAGGAAAGTAACAGATCCTCTAATAGGTGTGAAGGGGTCAATCCATGGGACTTCCTTCTCTGGTCCCAGTATAAATCTTAACTGCATTACAGCAGAACCCAAGCATTCAATCTTTCTCAGTGCTGAAGTCTGTCTGGACATAATCCTGAGCACGTCTCAACCACAGCTAATCCTGACAGCCTGCTGAAATGAATTCCACCCTCCTGCCCTCCCTCTTCCCAGGTCAGAAACTGAGAACAAATGTATGAATCAGGTTCCAAGGGAGGAATGTCACTGAGCTGTATGGCATCATATGTCAATCGATTGGCTACTGGCAGTTTTCAAGTTTTGGGGTCTGTAGGTCTTCCTTGGATGTTGAGAGAAGTAGCAGCACATTATTAAAATGTTACTACATAAAAGTCCAGTATCAGTACTAAAGAGTACATGTCAATAAAAAAATTAGTCACATTTTGTACAGGGCATATCTATTTTAATATGAATGAGTCTCTGCAACAGATGTTTAATATATTTTATTTCTGTGAGTTATTTAATGATGCTATCAGCTTGGTCTGTATGGTGTTAAATGGCACTGATTAGTGAAAAATGGAATGGAAAGGATGTGGAAGTGGTTGTGGCCAAATCTGAGGTACTGTACACATGTTTGCCTGTAGAGACTGAGGAAAACAAAAAGAAATTGGGATCATGTGTGTCCTGGCTAGGATTTGAGCCAGACATCTCCAAAATACAATCAGAAGCACTACCAGACAAGCCAGCTTGCTTGGCTGGCAGGACAAACAAAATCAGCCAATTCTTTTAGATTTATTTTTAAGTATGTATGTGCCATTAAATATTAAGGTAATTTATGTATGTGTGTCTGTTTGTAGTGTAATGCATCAACTGTATCCTCGAAACATGTAACAAGATACCAAAATGCATGCTGCCAATCATGTCAATAGTCAATGTGTTCACAGTATTATGTTTTTTATGCATTGTGTATCAATAATGTAAACTGCATATTCAGATATGTAAATAAATTATGTACTATAACTTCAGAGATGAGTGTTGACTTTTACATCCCATGTATTTCGTGGAAGCCTTTGGGGAACAGGATTGATGCATGATGTTGGGCTGTAACATTGGAGTGTGTCACAGAGCAATATATGTGAATTGTTATTATACTCTTGTTATATACATTCAATTAAATGATGTTGCTGGGGAGGGCAAGCTTTGAATTTCTTGTAATAAAGAAGCTAAGCATTCAATCAAAGTATAATAACAATTATTAAAACTACTCTGTGACATAAAATTCCTAGATAGTAGTTTGAAGAAATCACTGTATTCAGTTACATTAATCACTACCACACCAAAGCCATTTCATATACATCTGCTACTCTGGATGGTACTAGTGCACCCTTGTACGGGCACTGTGGCTCTGCGCAGGCCGTACAGCCCATAGGGGAAGTAGAGGTATAGCTCTACTCTTTCTTTACCACAGCACTAGAAGGGGGTGAGGGGTCAGCGTCACACCCCAGCTGTTCTTTACCCCTGGGAAAGACCCGGTACCCATTGTACAGGAGGCTGGGTGGGGGCCAGGGCCGGTCTGGACTGGTGTGGAAAATCTCTACACCACCAGGATTTGATCCCTGGACCATCCAGCCCGTAGCCAGTCGCTATACCAACTACGCTACCCGGCCCACCGAATGGTACTAGTGCTGTTGCCATTTCAGAAATTTACAGATAGCCATGTTTGTCACAAATGCTGGTTCTTTCTCAGAAATCACCAAGAGAGTTTTGTTCATTGTGATGATAACAGAACTGACAACTAACATTATGATGAACTGTTCTCCAATGGTACGTTGGTCGTACAAATTTAAAAAGAAAGTGTCTACAATAGTAATGTCTCCATTTGGACAGGAGATGCACAGATACATGTAACTTGCCTGCCAACAGGATTCCAAAGAAGGAATTCTGGTTCTTCTGGAGACCTAAATATGGAAAATACGCAAACATTTATATATATAGATGTTTTATTCAGGTGACTACACATTAAGTAAGTATAATATCAAAATACACAAATGGACATCAGTTAATGGTAAAAAGAAACAACAATGATCCATGATGCTGATAAAATGACAGTTACATCACAATCTAAACAAGTATTTCACAGTGGAACAGAAGAGATGCATTGTACTGCAGTTACCAGTGACCTGAATAACATCTTGAATTGTTGCACCTAGTTATCAGACGTTTCCATAGCTTCATCTCCACCGCCATCAGCTTCCATATCATCTTCCTCACCATCTTTCTTTTCTGGAGGTTTCTCATATGCCTTATCAAGAGGAGACACAACTACTCCATCCCATACTGACATCTCAGTTGCAATCCCTGAAAAAACACGTAAAGGCACACACACTCAGTATGGTCATGACCTAGAAACACAAACTCTCAACCACAGATAAGGTGAATACATTTAACTACAATGTATAATGTTATTTATCACCAAAAGCGTCAGTGTTGATTCACATCAATGGGGCTGACTTCTGATCATTGCACGTAGTCACTGAAAGAACTTCTCATTTGTGATGTGGCATCAAAAGTTGAAGCTTTGACAAAAAGAAAATATACACTGATGAGCACTGAACAGGAGTTGGAGTTTCCCTTCTATACCTCTACATTGGTATGTGCTACAGCAAAATTCCAAGAATGCCTTTACTGCCAACTGCTACTACAGCAACAGTGATGTGCAGACGTCCTTATAGGCTAACTTTAAAGCCCACTGGGTACTAGCAGATGAAGTACCATGCAATGTGAGCTATAGGAGAACAGAAAGAGCTTTTGGAATCATATGTTATGAATCTATGAAAACAACACAAAGATATAGCAGTGGGGGCTGACCCCATCACAAAACCATAGCACATGAGAGCATCATTAAAACTAAAGGGAGAAAATATCTCCGCAGTGGCCCAGCTTAAATAATCATTTATTCCCTTGGGTGAAGTATGGCTTTCACCAAGCCACTTTTCATGAATCTCAGCATGACAATAAATTGTCATGAATGTCTTCTATGACCAAGTGTATCAAAATAAGATGAAGAATATACACAGTATGGGGCAAAATTTCATTGCTGCCCTTACATGAAGTATAACTTTTACTGCACCAATTTGCACAGAACTAATCGGTGCTCTGTGGCATTAGATGGAGATCTCCTACATCAGATGTCACCCATATTAGTCAAGAAATGTGCAAAGCACACAGAGAAATTCATTGGTGCCCCTATGTAAAGTATGACTGCCACTGAGTGATTTTCACAGAACTCTGACAAACAGTTTAGATTCTGATATTAGGTTACTGACAGTAGGACATGATCTCCAAATAAGACATTTTTTACTTCATAAAAAAATGCATAAGAATACAAAATTTATATTTTACATAAGTTAAGCATATGTCTTAAACAAGAATAACCTGCGTAGTTCTATAAACATCACATTACGTACTTGTATGCTTACAGCTATATGGTGTGGTTACGATTTACATGGTCTATTTTGCACAATTCTGAAATAGCACACCCTTATAATATAAGTAATAATTATAAAGAAATCTTATTATTTAAATAAAGTTAAGATAATGCAATGTATGTTCATGCAGGGTCAAAAAACACAAAATTTCTATGGGGTAACCACCAATGCATAAATCAAAACCACACACTACTTTTATCCAAGGAAAACAGGACATCTCTTGTAACTGAATTAGGAGTGATAATTTATAAAAATACTAAACAGTTGTTCTGAATCTTTAAGAGCTCACCTGTAAGAATGTTAGCAAACATTAATTAAAACAACAAATTTCATTTGAAATTAAATTAATGTACTTAGTTTATGAACACTACTTAGAAATCATATGAAACATTATTATCTGAACAAGGCTTCAGTTAATAAAACTGAGTTCAACTGAGAAGTTCAAATGTCCATACACATGAGATTTTTAATAACAACAGTGTAAACATAAGTTACTCAATATTCAAGAACCTTTAAATATTTCCTTAAAGTAAAACAGTTTGTTTATAATTACTATCATAACAAAACTTATACCACGAAAGATCCTGATGCATTAGATAATTAACATTTATACTACATTTGGTATATACTTACATGACACTGCATGTTTCCAGATGGGTAAAAACAGTGGGAGGGAAAAGAAAGAAGCATATCTCTATAGACAGCAGCATTTGTAAGTTGCCTATTCTAATCATACCAATATTCTACTCCTTCACAAATATATAAGTTACACAACAAGTTAATATATAAAACAGTGTGTGTGTCCCTTCTATAGCCTCTCTGAGCACAGGAGCTCATCCAGAAAACCCGCATGACAGCTGCCGTGCTCAGAGACAATAAAAGGGACACCATGTACAACCATACACTACAGAAATCCATAAATAAACATGTACCTGCATGTCCTTCAAGACCCAAGATGCGCCTGTACCCACCATGAGCTAAGACTCTTAGTAGAGTTTGAGCTGTAAGACAAACCATGTCCTGCTGCTCAAGACTCATGGCTGTGTGGACTCTGATGTTTCCACCTTCACATGGATCTGAGATACCTGCAGGACGACACATCTGGGTAATATGCTACCTCATAGTACAACTTTCACTAAATAAGTTTGTTCTTTAATCACACATGGTCCAACATGTTATTTAGGCCAAGAATAAAATGGGCCTACTACTTATCATTGTTCTACAATACTGAGTTCACCAAAACTGCACCCACAGTTGGAGAACTGTGACATGCTGACGGGACACACATTCCAAAGACAACTGGAGGCACCAAGTATCAAAGTTATGTCACAATGAGAACAAAGAACCAGTACACCACACATACCAGCTGATCCAGGAAGAAAGAGACCAGCTGCAAGAAGCTGTAAGACCCGACGATAAGCCTGGTTGATCGGTAGGGCCTGTCGACTAGGATTATTCATAATAGAACTGTGGGCCTGTAAATAAACAAAAAGATTTTAAGTTATGATGAAATTTTGCATTACCCTCTTTCACGTAATTTCAGAAAGTTGTGAAAATATGTTTCTTTTTTAATGATGAAAAGCAATGTAAAATTATGTATAATAAACTCACGGCTACGTGGAAATGGAAAAGAAAACAAAATTTTAACAGTGGTCTGTGAGATTTGAGGTTCTCACTGTGGTGCTTAAGCAAATGCAAGTCTTCTGGGATGTTACGCTACATTTTACAGGAACATATTACCTCCATCTTCAGTACGTAGCAGTCCACGAATAACTAGAGTACCCAGTCAACATAATGCAACATCTTAGAAGACTTTTATCTGCAACAGTACTCATTTTCTGTTCATATAAATTTGTTTTATTCAGCTGGTATATGTCTAAGAAGGAATGTTTCTGTCACAAACTGGGCAGAATCAAGTCAACTCTCAACTGAGTACATATAGAGTACTTTAATATACTACTGGAAAAGAAAGATGGAAAGAAGGAAACTGAAAAAATGTTTTTTTGACGTTCATGTGATCATGCATCGCGAAAAATTCTTATACTAAAACCAACCAGATGCACTAATTTCTCAAATTTATTTTTGGAATAGAACTCTACATGTTTCAGACAGGTTTTCTGTCCATCATCAGGAGTCTAGTACTGTACACACAGCAATAGGTATACGTCATACAGGTTCTGCTGACTGCTTGCTAGCAAGCTGTCAGCAAACCTGTATGACATGTACCACTGATGTGTTTACAGTGAAAAACTCCTAATGATGGACAGAGGAACTGTCCAAAACATGTAGAGTTTTATTCCAAAAATAAATTTGAGAAATTATTGCATCACATTGGTTTTATTACAAGAATTAAAAACTGTTCTACTCAGTCATCTTATAATGTACTTACACAGTACAAATATGTACTTTGTGAGCTGAATAATAAATGTGGTCAGATTGGCCATGTTGTAAATCACATCTTGTAAGATTTTAGTTAGCATCAAAATAGATCTGCTTATAATGGAATTCCATGGGACCTTAACATATTTTTTTAAAATATATTTTTCCATTCAGCATAGTTGCTTACTTATTTTGAATTAAAAAGTAATTGATTTTACTGAAGTTATCCCATTGTGTTGGGCAGAATATTAAAATATTTGTTACTGAAACTTATAGGAACACAATGGGATACCTCGATAAAATCAATTCTTGTTTGAGAACACGTAACTGTGTTAAATGAAAAAATGTACAAAAAAAACATTACGGTCTTCGGAATTCTACCATAAGCAGATCTGTTTTGATGCAAGCTAAATCTTACAAGATGTGAGTTACAACATGGTCAGTCTGACTAGCCTTTGCTGTGCTGATGTATTAGTCCCTCAGCTCGTTAAGCACCACAATATGAAACCATAAATGGGGAGTGGAAATAAAAAGCCTTAACCTTAGCATAACATGCTTAGCTTCATGCCCTGCTGTTCTCTACCTGGGATACCTGAAGAAAACGCTCTATAGACCTCTGGATAATAGGCCGTGAGGGTCCCAGGGCTGGGCTGGCTGGGCTAGCAAGGAGCAACAGCCCACAGCCCTGTCACAATACCGACTGAGGAAATTCAATTCCTATTCCATTCTGTTTCACATCAGTTTATGTCCACAATTACCTCAGTCAAAAGCTCTTTTTACCCATCAAGTTAAACTCTGAAGCATCACACTGACACAAAATCAACAGCAATCCATACTACCAAATTCACGGCACTGTAGGTAATACAACAACGTACAAATAAATACTATATGTCAGTCAATAACACAACATTTATTTTATATACAACGGTATATATGTCAGGCCCTGACATATATACCATTTTTTGACGTTTTGTTGACCGTGCATCTCAGTATATTTATCTCAGTATTTAACCAACTTGATTCTCAAAATTTGTTTCACAATAAGTTTTATTTCATGCCTCTACATGTTTCGAGCACATGTGCTCGAAACATGTAGATAAAATAAATGTTGTGTTATTGACTGGCATATAGTATTTATTTGTATGTTATAACACTTCAGGATGGAAAACTTCAAAAATGCAACAACGGGTTACAGTCCCTTGGCATGTACACAAAACAAAATTGTTGTTCAGTAAAAGGTAAATGACAAATCCTCAGTTAAATACAACTTGTATTTCCTCCATGGCTACATGTTTCGGATTCAATCGATCCATCAATGGGCTCTCACACAATACAATAGCTGGTAAAATGCACTTGTTTTTCAGGTGGATCACCCAGAATAAACAGCATACTGACAATGGCTGTGAATAACAATAATTGATCAAATGTGTGTTTCTCATTCATCAGTTCCTACCTTCAAAACTCAGCCTGGAGTCTCAATATTTTGACTGAGATACCTGCAGTTTTTCTCAAACCCTCCAAGTGAATGTTGTAATAGTACCTTAAAATAGGTCATCAATGGTTCCTCCTACATCACTTCCAATTCATCATCCACAATGATTCCACCTTTCAGCTCTAACACAACCCATACTGCTGAATGAGTATTGCCAAACAAACCAATCATCGGTAATATTAAATTTTAAGAACATGCTGACTTGGCTATTTTTTGCACTCAGCATTTTCCAAAAACAAAATTCTGAGTGTCATTCTACTTCCTGTTATAAAACTGCTAGTTGCCCAACACTTATCATGCAGCATGTTAAATTAAACCAACATAAATGACAAACAGTTTGGTGCTATATTTCACTGATCTTGAAGTGTCTTATGAGTTGCAACAATATTGTAACCATGTGATATTATGGAAATTGCTATCAATAAATGGTTAAACATACCAGTAGGTCTAGCATCCATGGCGAAAGAGGTTCAAAACCTTCAAATCTATTTCTAAGGTCCCGAAGAAGTCGAATCAGCACCTTGATTGATGAGTGATGAGCATTTTCTTCAAACCAACGGCTTTAAAAAAATTGAGGATAGCAAGTACATTTATACTTATAGATAGGACTACCACTAAATGTAACACATCTGTACACAAATCTGACTTTCCAGTTGATTTATGCAAGAAGAATACATCTTGTTTCCTGCTGAAGTACAAGAGTCTTGCTCAACATCCAAATATAATTTTCTACAAACCCCATTTAACATCTTTCCACAAGATAATTGATTTCAAAACTACCAGAGGGAGATTTAAAATGAGAGAATTTTAATACCAGCATTACAATTACATTTAGATGGGTTAAACTATAATTCCACTGCACACAGAAACACAGACAAATAAAGTAAATCTGACACATTGCAAGTTTCACCTGCTACATTACAAATGATAACCATGGCCAGCAACAACTTACTTCAATATCACGTAATATGAAACCCAATTTTTTGGTCCCAAGCATTTCAAATTAAAGAAGTTTTGCTGTTTAACTGCAAAACTTTGTTCTCTGCCATTACAGTATGACAGCAAACATAGCTCCCATTCAAAAACACACTTCTTCTGGCTGTCTGTCTGTTCATCTTGCAGCAAATTCTTTGCCTACACTAGCACGACAAGAACCGAGAGGTGTAATCAAACACAGTACACACTTCTAACACATTCTTGACTACTGCACACATCTCTTTGGCCTATTCTGTTAGTGCAAAACAAATCACTACAGGTCTACATTACACAATTAGAACTCACTTTGCCTTCTATTTCCTTAAATTCACATCATACCAAAAAAAGTGTCACATAAAAGGCATAAAGCATAATGAAGTTTAGACTACATTTCATGTCATGTACCATGTTTATTGCATTGCAAACCTTATTTTGATTAAGCACATAAAAGTTGATTTGAGATACACGTAAAAAAAGGATGAGGTTTAATGGATAAGTATATACTTGGACGACTCCCTTCATGCAGTAACCCTGTATAAAGAACTAACCTGTGCCGAATGGCTGCCAGGTGACTCTGGAGGATCTTCTGGTCAAGATGAAGCTCTGGGTCAAGCTTGCGTAGGTTGTGGTGAACTGTAGTCATCAGTATTCGCACCGTTGCGTCTGAGCTGCTAACCTCAAATCCTCGATCGTTTGTCAGCATTGATAAAACTGCAGGCAAAACAGTACTATCAACCTCAAAACCAGATGATTACCCCAGATATAACACACACTTTTCTTGCTTACCTCCTTGCACACTATCCGCATTCAAAGTGTTATGATTAGACAAAATACACACTTTACCTCTCACCTTCTATCTTAACTAAAGATATAAAGATGTAGTAGTAGCAGTATATGATGCCTGACTGATAGCACATTCCCATTAAGCAGTCATGTTCAAATAACCCTTACAGTAAATAAGAGGTGCACATATCCCAGGCATCAGGTACCATAGGTGACTACAAACATTGCAACGTGTTAACTAATATTTGCGGGTCTTCAGTATGGAACTTGATTTGCATCTTCCTTACAACACCTTGAATTTTACAGTAACTCACAGATTTCAGGAATATCTTTGAACCCCAGAGATAGCATTAATATGTATGTGAATATGGCACGAGTAATTAACCTTGGGCACCAAACAACACATACATTGTCACAAGCTGCTGGGTTCAATTCCCGAGCAACAGAACATATGCGTCAGCCAATTAAGGACTTCCTTATATAGCTGTGTTTCTCTCCCCCATCACCACTTTTTTTGTTTGGGGGGAGGGGGGGGAGTTTTTATAAAAAAAATAAATCCTATAATCCAAATCAGGGTTTTACAGATCGCACCAGAATTTAATTCTGGTGCCAAAGGGTTAAAAGACAAAAGCAGTCTGGAAAACACAATTCTCGTAAAACCCAGCACATAATTGAGGAAATAATTATGATAGTGATAACTGCATTATGTGGTGGTGAGTGGCCAGCTTCACTTCTGGCTGCTTTACTCCCTTAAATCAGACCAGTCTGACTAGCTAGAAGGATGTGAGGAACCAGAACTAACAGGGACAAGGTTGTGAAGAGAAAAATCTTTGCTCCTTCTCGAAACAGAATCTTAGTCATGAAGCACACAGGCACTGTACTACATGGATGCACATGTAATAAATAAATGTAATCCCATTACAGGACTGTAGAGGCCTTGAGGGTTCCAGGAGGTTGAGACTCCCAGATTGCAAGACATTCAGCACAAGAAGGTGGTAAGGTTGTCAGCCATGTGCACCGGCCACCTTTACCCCCCCCAGGAAATATTCCTGGTACTCATTTCTGTTAGAGGCTGAGTTGACCCCAGGGTCATAGTGTGGCCTGAAGGATTATGTCAATGAAAAATTCGAATGACACCATCGGGAATCGAACCCGTGACCTTCCGGCTTGTAGCGCAGTGCCTCAACCAACTGCACCACCACGTGCCCCCACATGTAAGAAATAAAATAAAACAATTACTACCTACATATGAGCTAAAATATATAGTAAATTCAAAAAGTTCTCAAAATTTGATAGTATAATTTATAGGAATTGCTGCATGAGGGAAATGTCTGTCTCATACCTTGGTAACACTCATGACATCATCACACAAATAGTTTCGCCATTTCATAACATATAAAGGCATAACAGCAGTCATTTGTTCCTTCAGTGTGCATGAGGTCACATTGTAGTTGTAAATGTTTGCACCTAAACCACATATGAATAAATCACTGGCAGTGACATTATCATGTTGCAGCAAGCATACGGTGGGTGACAGGGCAATGGAAAAATCTCTGGTATATGCCTGGCATAAACACTTCAATGTTGGACACAAGAGTGTTGACAATGATCTGTGCATTGGTTGCCCATCAATGCCAACAAATGAAGCAAGTGTTCAGCATGTGAGAGAGATCATGAGAAGTGACAGAAAAAATCTGTCAACCAAACTGCATCAGAGGTTGGAATTTCTGTTGGAAGTTGTCACAGTATTCTTCATGATGTGTCGAACATGTGCAGCGTTTGTCAGCATTCAGTACCTCAAATGCTGACACCCGAATGAAAAGAAACACGAATGAGTATTTCTGATGAACTCAACGATACAGCTGAAGAAGACAACAAAATCAATTGCAACATAATCACAGGGGATGAAACATGGTGCTTTTTGTATGATCCACAAACAAAACAACAATCTCCTGAATGGAATTCATAATCATCTCAAAGCAAAATTTTTGAGGTAATTGGGCTAAAGGAAAGGTTATGTTGGAAGTTTTTTTTAATGACTGTCACAGCACTCTCCATCATGAGTTCAACTCTGAAGGTAAAACTGTGAATAAAAACATGTAAATTAGCATCCTTCATCACCTTAGGGATGTGGTCAGAATGAAATGCCCCAAAAAATGAGGAGCCAAAGATGCTGTCTCCTTCACAACAATGCTCCAGCACACCAGTCAGTTTTTGTCAAAGATTTCTTAGCAAAAAAAAAAAAAAAACAATGTGACAACACTGAACCATCCCCCCTTCTCCCCTGACTTGGTTCTAGTTGATTTTACCTGTTCTCTTGACTGCAGTCAGCATTGAAGGGAGAGTGCTTTTGTGATGCTACTGACATCATTACGAATGCATCAGAAGAGCTGCAAGGCTTTCATAAAATGGCTTCCAGGAATGTTTCAACATCTCTACAATTGCTGGCAGAAGTGTATAGTTGCATAAGACAACTATTTTGAAGGAAATGTAGCTTAAATGACTGTACTGTTTTGCATTTCTCAGAAATAAAGTGATTCCAGGAACATTTTGAAGCTACCACATACAGGTATGGGAGATATCAGGTTTGCACTGTAGTATCACAACAACCATCCTCTGGGGCATAATACTGTATGGTTTTATAGATATGCAGGTACCAACGTTTTGGAAAAGCCTGCTGGTTCTATCTTCAAGGAAGGTGATGGAGGCAGTAGGCTCCTCCAAAACACTGGTATGTATTTATCAATCTGCAGGGGCAGAAGAATAACTTTCCAGAGAATAGCAATATTAAAACATAGGTTACCCAAAAACCTACAAAAACACAAATTCTCACACACTGCAAAGCTACCAATGAACACTCAACTACTTTACATGTTTGTCAGTACAGACACAAGGGAAATACCAAAACTCATAACAGTACAGGATGACACTTCCTAGCTTCCTTTACAGAATACTGCACAAAGAAACCATGGTCCACTGGTTATTTATTGGATAACAGCAAATAGCAGCAGAGGCCTTCCCAGTTTGCTTATGGTAGTGACCATTTTACAGACATACGCCTATTACAAGAGCAACCAGTTTCAGGTACCTTCATGGGGATCTTGGACCCTCAGATCATCATGCACCTTAAGGCCAAGAGCTTCCACTGCTTCTCTGGTTGGCAGTGTCTTGAGGATAACAACTATGTCTGCCACATTATGTCCAGTCATCATTGTACCCTTCTTGAATGAGCCCACTTGACGAACTTCTTCTAGTTGCTACAAATATTTATGCAATAATTCATTTTGCTGCAATCAAAACTGAGATTATTTTAAACATAACTGAGGTCTTTGCTTGTGCGGAATGTTAGGTGGTGTAGAGTGGCAGATAGTTACAAAACATTTGGGATTGCTTATTGGGCCTATCTTCAAGGATTAAGCAGTCCAACGTTTGGTGTAATTAGTACTCATGTGAGTAAGCACTTGGGAACACCACATGCTGTTGGCATAAAGTTAGGTTAGGTTAGGTCAGATTATGATTGACCCCTGAAGATATGACCCTTAGGCTGTCCTGAAATGTCAGTAACCAGTTGCCATCCTATGCCACGTTAACATCCCAGAAGAGCAAAGGCCGTAAGTACACCACAGTAGAAGCCTGAAATCTCACAAAGCTGAGACTGTCTGAAACTAACAGTACTATAGAAATCCATTCAGAGAAAAGTTGTAACAGACACTTTTCTTTTTCTGTTGACACTTACTGGTATTACTACAAGCTAACACAAATTTGTTCTGCTATTCCGAGCTTGCTCTTTGCACTGTTTCTAGTCACAATTATTTAATTTGGGTTCAATAATTATTTGCAAATAATATATAACAGTGATTCAATATTACTGTTTAATACCTACCATATCTTTTTATTTTTAATTCTGCCTCACACACTGTGTACATATATGTAGTAATACAGAATACAGTGAAAGTAAAGTATCTGAACAAAATCACACAGAATCCAGGGACACAGATACTCAAAATTAGGGCCGTTAGGTTCTCAATGCAGCAACTAGCAGGAACACTGTCTTCCTCTAATATTATCGCACACATTTTTAAAGAAATGAAACCAATGTTCCAGAGGAACTTACTGCATCCATCTTCAAGGTGTATTAGAGAACATACCTTTAGTCTCTGATCTCAGCACAGAAGTGTTGTCACATGTGAAGCCAGCCTTCACTTGGATTTTATAGGCCATATTTTCTCTGCAATGCAACTTATTTTATTTCATGGAAGGTCTTGAAATACTAATTTCCTAATTCCAAGCACACCTCACATTGTGTAAAAATGTTTCTCAACATATGACAGAGCTTGTCCTGAAATACTGGCAATTTTTCTTTGAATATTGTCTTCCACGTCTTGCAAAGAATGTGAATTATCCTAAATTTCCACATACCACACACATTAGCAAGGTTTCCAAGCCACTTGATTATTTGTCATACAATTACCACATAACCTATAATTTAAGCCTAGATTTATATCCATTTATACTAACACACAAACTCCTTACTTTATGTTCAACTACCACAACTGTAACTATTACCAAGTCACTTTACTTACACAAGCATCAAATGTCCCAGGTGCGACAACCAGGTTATCCATGACAGCCTGAATTTTGGTAACCAAGTTCAGAACTGAAGTCTGCTCGTGGGGAGAAGGGGACAAGTCAGTGTTCCTCTTCAAAAGAGCCTGTTTATGACATAGAATGAAATCGGTTTACATTATACATTTCTGGGAAATAAACCAATGCTCTGCAACATTCCGGCAAAAGCTGTTAATCAACATACACAAAAATACTTAACTCACCTGAGTAAAGGCAGCCTCATCTGGCAAGGGTTTCACTCTCGGGAATGCAGATTCACAAAGAGCGAGATCAAATGGATGCCGAGGAACAAAAGGTTTCACTTTAAATGGACCAGGTCGTCCCATTCCTCTTCCTATACCGCCACGTCCTCTTCCCCTAACCATATTCACTACTGCCTGCTGAAATAACAAAATCATTACAGAGAGGCATAAACACCAGAGAAAATACTTCGAAACATACAAGATATTCGCAAATAATCCGCATGACTAGGTTATTTTCTGGTCAATCTTTATAAAAATTTTCACCATGCATATGCATACACGAAAAAAGTGCGTATTCTTTACATTCCTTGCAGTTTACATAATTCAAAATGCAACATACGCATTCTTATAACATACCAGTAACAATAAAGACAATCAAACAAAAATTGTCATATGCCGGCTTCTGTACACACACCTCCACGGCAGCGTCCTTCACTGCCTTCTATTTCGTTCCTTTACGTGATCTCATAGTCTACCGCACTGAATAACAGCTAATGAAATGAAACTATTTAGAATTGTTGATAGTAACTTAGTTGGTCTTAAGGTACTGTCAGCAGATGAAATAATCATACCTACAGAGCGGATTTGACGAAGTCTAGCGCAGCAAAGAAATACACATTTATACGTTAATCTGTTTGGATCATATCGTTAATGTGGAAATAAATATCTCAGCATGTAAATCGGCATGTTAACTTTTCAAAAAGGACACAGTTTAAAGGAAACTGTTAGTGTAGAAGACGAAAGTCTTGGGGGGTGTTAAGCCGTTTCGATTGATCACAAGTTATCGACGTTTCGAATGAAACAATGCCTTCATATAAAAGGTCAAGTAGTTTAGAACAAGACGGTTAGTTGCTTGGTTTCGTCTTCCCAATAAATCAAACTAGAAAACTCGGTTAATCGGAAAGAGAGAAGTTTCTTACATTTGCAAGGCATTTGTAATGAAGATTTAACATAATGGTGCTATCTTTCTTTAGAAGCTAATAGTATGTCAGTGATAAAAAATTCCCCACATTTCAAAGATCCCGTATATTTATTACCGTGTTCCTAAGAGCCCGTTAATTGTCCCTATTTTAAGCCAGATGAATCCAATTTGCGTCCTCGCATCCTACAACATAAATTTTAATATTGTGCTGCCATCTAAGCCAAAGTTTCGCAAGTAATCTCTTTCTTGTGGTTTTTACCCACCAAATGCATGTCTGTCCTTTTCCATGTAGGTCACATGCACCGTCCATCTCACCTTCCTTCTATTGATCACTCTCGTAATGTCTGGCAAGTAGCACACGGCGTGAACATTCTCAAACGCAACTTTCTCCAGCTTCCTCCTACTACCTCCCTCAACACTGATCTCGATCATCCTCAAAGTGTTCTTCTTTCAATGTGGAACGCAAAGTATCACGTGCATATAAACCAGGCAAAATTTATGTGTATGTGTCATCGTGGTTATTAAAAACATTAAATGGGAGATTTTAGGCCTCCCCGCAGTGTAGTTGAGGCTTTCGTCCTTTTGGGATTTTGCCTGACATAGGTTACTGGTAGGTTACCAGGCCGCGCCTCGCAACAGTCCAACAGTGCGCATACGTTAACAGTAGATGTCAGGAAGGTAGCAAATACACGCAAATTGTGCTATTATGTTGTCATCAGTGAGAACGAGATGCCACTAGAGCATAGTTGCCCTTGAGGTTTCGGCCGTCTGGGACGATGATACGAGCCATCAGCAATGACTGTGTTTGCGGCGGGAAAAGAAGCTGACGGCGAAACATCAGACTGTTTGTGGTGGGATCATGGAGACGAAGATGAGCTACTTACAGCAGGTGAGATGCATTCCGGAGATGGTACCGGCATTGGCCAATCTTCATAGATTAAGGCCAGTGTACCACATTTTGTTATAGTAACACTAATCAATTTTCACCCATCTCGTTTCGTTATTTTAAACCTAAACATATCATGATTTTAATTTAAGGATATTTTAGCTAACATTGCCACGTGTGGAGGATAAAGAAAAGTACTAACTTGAGCAAGATTTACTTCGTTTCATTTCATTTTCATCTTCATCGTTTATCCTTGGGTCTGGCAGCTGAGAGGCTATGTCTGAGGACTGAATACGAGTCTAATGGCACCCTTGTCTATAAGTCGTCAAACTGCTATGCTTCGAAACTGACTGGTGGTAGAAGAAACAGCGGCGACAAAACTTTATGGGTTTCTTTTACGTTCGTGTTCACCTTTAAGGCGCAACAGCAGTGATGTCATCGCCTCTGAGCACGAGTAATATAATTCCTTTTCTGTTTGCTTCCTTCTTTTGCCGGCTGATAACGGACAGAGAACGTATTCAAATCGCACTGCAAATACAGCTTACTTCTGTGGGTGCTTCTGACTCATTAGTAGTTCTTGATGGAAATGCGTGACTGTGAAACTGCTGGTTACGACCATTGTTAGGTACCCTGACAGCTTTTATTTACCTTTTGAAATGAATCCCGATTTAAAGTTTAAAACAGTAGCATAAAACAATAAAACGCAGAAATGAGGGGGTTAAAGACGGCCGGTGCGTAGGGCTGACAACCTTATCACCTTCACCCAGATTTCACCTTGAAATCTGGGAGCCTCAACCTCCTGGAACCCTCGGGCCTGTTCAGGGATTGCTTTTAAAAATCTATGAAATAGCAAACTGGACTTTGAATATTTCTCGGAACTTTACCAAAGAATATAAACTAGGTATTATGTAGCATCGCACACAAAGGAGTCAACTGCTCCTGCCCGTTATGTATTGTAAAATATTTGCTTCATCAGCGAGGCTTCCTCCAGCCATAAAACTACATTTTGTTCAAAAGGTTCTCTCTTCGAATCTCGGTCAGGAGGAACGCTACCGTAAGTCACGTTCTTCGTATTTTTCTTCAGTCCTTCCGAGGAAATGGCTTGCTTATCTGAGTCAGGCCTTGATCTCTCACTTCCACAACCTCTCATATTAATTATTCATTATCCATCCTGACATTTGATATCATGCTGTCAGATACCTACACAATGCAGAGATTTTCTTGTCCACGCCATAGAGACGAGTAGGGGGAGGTGTTGGTCTACTCATTCTTAACCTCGGTACTATATGGAGCTGAGTGTGTTAGATACCGAACTAATCTTTGTAGTGAATCTTATGCGTATTGGACCGTGCATCATCTTGATATTTGAATAAAGGTTGAGCAACTAGATGACACTTGCTTTATTATCTACTGCTCAACATGTTTCAGACGTTAATACGTCCATCTTCAGGAGCTTGCGACTACTTGTTGCATTGTGTAGGCTGACTTGAGGCGTGCTGGTGTT
>Ga0136643_10002838_pt1 | contig 22866 bp, 14 predicted proteins | sample TergutLab28metaG_FD_96883 | JGI IMG/M metagenome (GOLD analysis project Ga0136643, IMG submission 96883) | Labiotermes labralis P1 segment gut microbial communities from Petit-Saut dam, French Guiana - Lab288 P1 (version 3) (version 3) | ecosystem: Host-associated > Arthropoda: Insects >... | reverse complement strand
TATTTGAATAAAGGTAGACCAACTTGATGACACTTGCTTTATTATGTCAATTTACTGCTCAACATGTTTTGGATGTTAATACATCCATCTTCAGGAGCTTGCGACTACTTGGTGCGTTATTGTTTAGGTTGTAATGTGCTGACTTGAGGCGTGTTGGTGTATGCATTCAGATATCAACAACAGCCAATCCCGCTACATAACACCAACACGCCTCAAGTCAGCACATTACAACCTAAACAATAACGCGCCAAGTAGTCGCAAGCTCCTGAAGATAGATGTATTAACATCCGAAACATGTTGAGCAGTAAATTGACATAATAAAGCAAGTGTCATCAAGTTGGTCTACCTTTATTCAAATATGAGCACTATTTAACACTTGTCAGTTACTAAGATTGTATAGTATCATCAGCGACATACAAATAGTATATGAGTACAGAGCACTAGGTGAAATAATAATGCTGGGAGAAAACCTGTCCCAGTGCCACTTTGTCCACCACAAATCCAGCATGCACTGGCCTGGGATTAAACCCAGGCCTCCACAGTGACAGGCTGGCAATTCACCTGACCCATGGCACGGGCCGAGTGCTGCTGGCATATTGTTGCCATACACATGAATTTACAGTCCATGTGCTTACAATAGAAAACAATGTTTATCTGGAGTACAGTGCTGTAGAAATTCTTTGGCTTTAAGAATCACAACTCGATGCCATGAACATTTTACCAATAAATTCTTATGTTAACTTGCAGAAGAGTGTTCTGAAAGACTAAACATAAACTGAAAACATCAGAAATGAGATTGACTTATGTAGAAAGACAGTCCAGTAGGCTCTAAGGCCAAGGAGCAGTCTCTCTCTTGAGTACTAACAGTTACTCAACCATATTCCCCACATGTTATTCAACCCAAGTTTCATTACCACAATCACAACACCCCACCTATTTTCCCTATCCAAGCCAAATGAACTTAGTCCAAGCCTTCATATCTAATTTCTTTAAGATCAATTTTAATATTATCATCCCTTCTACCTACACGCAGATCTTCAACATGGTTTCCTTCCTTCATGTTTCTCCACTAAAACCCAAAACACTCCCCCATTCATGCCACATGCCCCATCCAATCGAATCCTCCCAGCAGCCTTACCAGGATAGAAAAACCATTCCTGGTGCTTACAGGTTCAACCAAAAACCCTCACACTATACATCCCCATTGATTTCCCTCACTCTTGGCACACATGTAAGAGATGTCACAGAAATGCAGCTACTCACTTCACCAAATTTGATGTGGGTTCAAATGTAACAACCACAGAACCACTCAATATGTTTTACTAAACTGTACTAAAATGTCAACACCCACCAATTTTTTCAAATTTGGAAAATAGTAACAGATACTACAAGAAGGCCCTCATGCTTGCTGCACTTATCTAAACTGCACCTCACCAGTATTTATTGAACAACAGTGTTCTAAAAAAAGTACAGAAAATCAAACTGTACAGTGGATTCCCAACAAACGTGCCTGGGAAGTTTTACGATATTTGAGATAATTGAAGAAAATGGATGCTGAAACATCATCTCATAATGTGAGTATGGTTGCACTGTCTCTAACCAATAGTTACACTGACACTCACACAGTTCAATGGGGCATCAAAAGTTAATACAAGTGAACATATATTAACAACAGGCCAACTGTACCAGTAATCATCTGGTATGTGTACACTTCCTTCTTACCCAACAAAATAGGTTCTCACACAACAAAATTGTCCATCTGTCTACAATCCATTGTGGCATTAAGAGAATAGGAACCTTTTGTTTTATTCTTTCTGAAGACCAAAACATGTGGTTAAACATTTTAATGATTAATGACAAGGACAAATGTCTTGGCCACTGGATCAGAAAATTAAAATTGGAAAGAAATCTGATAACTAAAGCTCTCATCAAAATATATTCTAATGCAAAACAAATTAACCAATCCAGCATTAGAAAGCTTACTCAACTAGACATGAGATTATGAATTTGGCTCTTATTGTAGTCAGACACTTCATTACAGTAGCTTTAATACAACCAAAACAAATCAGTGAACTGTTCATTGTACAGGTCAAGAAATATAATTCTGAAACTGTAATTACCACACTGGATAAGAATGGAGCCTGCCAAAATGGTGATAAGTATTATCCTGACATCTGGCCTTTCATACAGGTAAACCAGATGTGCATGATATCAATAATTCTCAGGTATTTTGTTACACAAATGGTTGCAACTGCAACAGTGAATCATCCACATGGGTCAACCAAAACAGTCGCAATCATCGTGGTCAAATCCTGTGGTAAAAACTACTCTTGTGGGTATTAAATGGAAGTAACGTGAGCAACGATTAACTAACACAATATTGTCGTGACTTAAACCAACCAAAAAAGTCACTTTCATAATATATTTCCCCTAAAATTAATGTCATGATATTTCACTTTCTTTAAACAAATTTTGAAATCCACTGCTTCAAGCCCATGAAATATTCTTCTCACAGAAAACACAATCGCAGTTCATTTGCATCAACACAATCCTCGTCTTCACTGATTATGATAATCATGCCACTGAAAGCAAATGGCATAACCACATTCAGCAATGGAGTAATAACTTTCAGTTAAGGTATGTTGTCCATACGTTTAAAAATGCTTTTTCCAGGAAGATAACAGGCAGTAACAACTTCATGGTCATTCCATTCTAACTTAATGTATAACACAGAAACACAGACAGATACCGAGTCATGTTCTTGATGTTTGTAAGATAATGTGATAATGATTCCAGTCTCCTAGGATCTTATGCTGCACAATCTGATGAACAGCCACTTATCTGTTGAAGGCATTAAGCACCTTTGAAATTTTGGTTAAATTTTTACCAACTGAAACTTCATCACATCCTATGAGACCTGAAATTTCATCATCACTGCTGGCAGAACATCATATCATGTAATAAGACAATGTCACTATTTCCCAAATCTACACAAGTCTTGTTAGTATTAATAATTTAATATTAGTGTTAAATGGTATGTGCACAGCTTCTGGGTAAATTATGAAATGCGGTATAAACAACAATGAAGCAGGTGACACAATCATGACAGCATGTCTTGAATATAAAGAATATACAGTTAGTATTTTTGTTAAATTACTTCATGTTTCTCGTAACAGTTAACACCACCATCATAAATTACACACAGAAAGAACTGAACTTCTATGGCACATTTGAACTCAAAGTGAAATTTGGAATTTTTAGTTAGGAGTTTAAACAAAGAATTACTGCAGTCATAACACTATTTTTGGGCAAGACTTTATAGCAAAACCAAAAAGATTCTCAAAGTTTTCCACAAGTGACTTCACATTATGAAGTAAGTAACATCACAAAACAAGACATTTTGACATGATTGCAGAACTGAAGATCTGATGTGAAACTAGTGAAAAACTAGGAATACCAAGGTAACAAACAACATTTTTTGGCTATGACGCCGTATAGTTTGGTAGACAGTACAACATTTTGCTGGGTACCATCTACCTACTATCTACCAAACTACATGGCACATACTGCAAATGACAGCATTCTTGACAATGTCTTCTGCAAGAACCTCCTATCTCACAATGCAGAGTATGCTGACATTCCCTTTGTCAACTGAAATACGGTTTTGTGACAAATACAGTGGAACACTGCTGTTCTCAGATCTTCAGACTGTGCCTGGTCATATGATAGACATAATTCTCACGAACACAGTTTCCAATCCATTCCACCACTTACCCAAAGTTGAATGATGCTCGACCCTAAGTCAGTCTTGTATGGGTGAGATATAATACATGTTGCAGTGCCACACCACTAAGTATGGGAACTCACTCACCCACTCACTCACCTACCCACTCACCCACATAACCACAGACACACACACACACACACACACACACACACATTCATTCGCTTGCTCGCTCACTCTCACTCACTCACTCACTACAAACCTGAATTTTATGAAGAAGACTGATATGCTGAAATAATTAATACTTTGCAATCATTGTGTTTTTGTGCTAAACAATCTTTATGCCATATGATAATAGATCCAAAAATGCTGTTTGAAAAGCTGAAGACAATCTTCAATGTCAAAAATAATAATCATAATCATGTTTACTGTGATGTCAGAATCATATGTCTTAGCTCAACTGTTCACACTCTGTTATGTTTCGAGTTTCGTCTTCAAGACTCAAACTTACTCTTATGTTTTCAGACTTCAGATCATATATTACATCATTACTCAGCTGCTGTACAGGCTTTGATCTGGGCTCTTATCTACCCTTGGGTCAAAAGTTATGGTATTATGTTTGCATTTTAAATTCAATTCTTATGTCCCATTTATGCTTCAAAATTACTGGTTGTAAGTTAAGAAGTGTTATGTGTTTCTGTCTTTATATCTTAAATATGGTTTTTGGTTTCTGTCCTTAAATCCTAAACTGAAACCATTTTCTGACTTCAGTTCCAAAGTTAAAGTTAATATTCTCTGTTGTTAGTTCTTCTGCTAAAAGGGCTAGGGCCCTCTGGTGTGTTGAGAATTGTACTTTTCATGTACTAAATTCAATTATAAAATTTGTATTCCTTTATTTGGTTATACACCAAGACTCTTTGGTAAGAACAAGTGACTACTGAAACACATAAGAATGCATATGCCCTATATAAAGATTTCTATTGCAGTAATATTAAGTGATCCACGAACGTGCTTATAATGTAAAAGTACACATAAGATGAGTGTTACACTATGCCAGAGTGCCTTCAAACATATCAGAACATCCACATAAAATTCAAATAAAATCATATATATGATTCACACACAATTCCAAGCTTATTTACTTCTCCTCCGATCACTTAAAGATTTTCTGTTCCTGCTCAAAATTAGAAAATTAAACCAAATTCAATAACAACAAATAATAAAAAATAAATGCCTTTGTTTAATAGTGCACAGGCCCTACTGTCTGATTTATTTACGGCTTGCTATTTGCCATCAAGAAAGGAAAATATGTTTCTGAAACTGATCAAGATGTGATTATGTGTGCCCTACTATATTGAAAAAAAAAAAACAAATTAAGAAACAAACAACCAAAGAATGACTTCTCTAATAGGCCCCCACCCACCAAAAAAAACACACGTGAACAACCAACAACCCAAACCCTGACTAATGGCATAACTCAAGAGGTAGCCTGAACCTTAAACAGAAACATCTGTTTTGACAATTTCACTGCTATAAATGAACCATAAACCAAATTTTAAAATGCTTTATAGAATGTTAAGAAAACCCCACTTGTACAAGTTGTCTGTTGAGTAAACCAGTCCACTCTGATGTGAAAAGATGAGTTCTTTACCCTGAAACTATACTTATGTTAGTGCACCACCACCATAAATAGTACATAATGTGACATTGCTGTTGTATTATCTGAATTCTTATGCTTACAACTAGCCAGATTCTGTACTGAATAAATAACGGAATCCAGGGAATGTGACATACACTGAAGGAGGGCACATATCATCAGAGCAGATAGTACCAACATGCACCTATAACACATACACATAACATTTCAATAATACAAATTCCTCAAATTAAACCATTCGGGTCATCTAAAGGTTATTCTTTTAGTCAGTATTATTCATTATAATTATAAATAGCCGTGGTAATGGCAAATTACACTTACAATGACATGGATTTTGTTCATCACCATGCATTAAAAGAGGACCACACCACTTCTGTAAGTGTATGTGATCTTATTCTCAAGCACAAGTGGAATGGGCCTAACTGATTAGGTGCCACAAGGTACCATCACATCTACTCCTATCCTCAGGCAAGAAAGAGTCAGGCCCAATTGATCAGGTGCCATCCCATCTATTCCTGTCCTCAGGCAAGACGGTGTCAGGTCCAACTGATTAGGTGCTATTACATCTATTCCTATCCTAAGGTAAGAGGGTGACAGGGCCAACTGATTAGATGCCATCAGTTGCCATCCCATCTATTCCTATCCTCAAGCAAGAGGGTGTCAGGTCCAACTAATTAGGTTCCATCCCATCTGTTCCCACTCTCATGTAAGAGGGTATCAGAGCCAACTAATTAGGTGCCACTACAACTTTTCGCATGAGGATGTTAACACTTCAGTTCTTAGACCACTCTTATTTTCTGGATACAAGACAGTGGACACAGTCTAGGAATCTGGTGATCCTCAATATTCATGTAAGTGAAAACTTCCAGCAGTTTTAATTCAAGAATTATGAAGACCCAATTTTAAAATTTGGTAAAATCTTGTGGTTGGAAAGCAATGGTTAGTTGGATTTTAATTGTTGCAATGAATGAACAGCAAAGTGACATCTTTCTAATGTTATTACTGCACTCCTGCAGATCACTTTCAAAGAAAATGAAGATTCAACACTCTGTGTGAAACAGTACATGTAATTTTCATTAAACTAATAAAAAATGTGGCTGAAGATAAAACAAGTGGACCCACTGGGTCCTAAAACTTAGTCATTCTTAGCATTATTGTCAGTTTAAAATTGAAGTGTTTCGCGGGGTCCTTCTGGTTTTTATCAACAAGGCAGAAGACAGAGGCAGCAGGTTCCTTCCACACCACAGTATCCACATACAGAAGTACATAAAGTCATTACACAGAAATTCATTCATTTATCCAAGGGTTTGTACACTGCACAATGGTTTTCCTTCATCCAAAACTAAGTTTCTCCACATGCTCATGCCTGTTTTATCCTCTTCTTTCAGCCCATGGTTAACGTCTTATTCCATCCATCCTTCTTTCTTTCATGTCCCATTCCTTTGTTTCCCATTCTAGGATTGTGTGTGGTATTCAATTTTCTGGCCATTTTCTTTACATGCACCAACAATCATAATTGTTCTTCCTATTACTCATAACATTTTCTTCGCTACATCCATAGTTTCTCTAACTGTGTCATCTCAAAACTCTTCCGTCCTTGATTTCATTGTTGGTCTAATCTAAAATTCCATTTCAGTTGCAACTAGTTTATTAGCCTGCTGTGTATTCAGATTGCACACTTCCACATACAAACAGAAATATAAAATCACAATTTTCACCAGCTTCAAGACCTCCTACACTCTCAGATGACTACACTGTTCGTAATTATTATCTCACCAAACCTAAGTCACAAGACAGTAAGAGTGCAAAGATACACCTTACTCCACTGCAACATGCAAACTTATTGAAAGTGTTATTTTCTTCACATGTTACTAGCTGACCCGACATCATCTTACAGCACACAACAATGTGCAAAGTTATTATTTTGCATATCCCACTATCTGATCTGACTTCTTCTCACGACATCCAGAAAACTGCAAATCTGGGCTACAGATATCACAGGTGCAAATTAGTTTTCATAAATCACACTAAATATACATCATGCTGAAAGATGTTTCAAATCAGAGATGAAAATTAACGTTTCGTCATGTACACTAATTTTGTACACACTGAAGTAGTTTTTATACATTTGATAAGGATTAAATTAGGCATCATGTGAAGTAGTGGTTGCAACTGATGAATAAGGACCAAAAGTAAATTCAGATGACACCCTTCACATTACCACAATGCACCAGATTCCGGTGAGGTGAAACTTGTGAATGGACAGAAACAATTCTCCATTACGCATTTGTTGCATAAAAGACACACACACACACACACACACACACACACAAACAAATTCAAGTCCAATCTTGAACTTTCTCTATTTATTAGTCTTCAACCACATTGCAAATTATGACACATTAAATTACTCATTTCACCAAAAGCTGCAAGTAATATGAATTTTCAAAGTTAATGCTTAAAATGTGGGAAGTAATCTCCTGCCATAAACTGGACCAGTTTCCACTTTTACGCAGCCTAAAAATAGTGAGTGTCACATCCTTTGACAATATCAATGAAATTTAATTCTCTTTATGTTAAAAACTGAAGCTTTTCTTGTTGAGAGAACACTGATAACCTCACAATTAGCTGCTGTGATAAGTCAAAACATTCTTTGTGAACACAATGAATAACCATATTTTTGGACTCCAAATTTAGTTTTGAGTGAATACATAGACTGATAAATAAATGGTTAGGAAGGGTAATTGATTTGCTGCAAAGAATTCCTATTAATGAAAGTACATAACACCAGTGATCTCTGTCAGTCAGTTAATCCTTTATTGCAATAACTGTCAGCTTCTAATGAAGCTCGTGGGCAAGGACGAAAACATAATTTCTTGTGGGAGGTCAAACAATTAGCTGAATTTGAATGTCTCAAAGAAACTCTAATAAAGATGACACAATGCTGGTGAACAGCCTACGTACGTATAAACCATGAGGGAATAATAAGAAAACACTTAGTTCAGATTAAACATATAACTGAATAAAACAGGTAACTAAGGAATGGGTACTGGTAAAAAAAAAGAACCCACACAGGCATGTTCAGTGAAAATATCTGGATGACTTCATCACACTGGGAAGACATGTGGAAGAAGTTCAGTTACAGTTCTATGGAATCTAAACCTTAGTGCAAGGTGGATGTGAACTGTCAGCTGCACACTTTGCTGCGAGCACCATCATCCTACACAGTGAGTAGGAGGGTGGCTGGTCTGCAGGTAGGCAGGATGTGCTGGCAAAGGGAAAAACTTCTCCCACACCAGAATCAAACCCTGTTTGTCTGACCCAGAATCAGTCATACTAACTGGTTCATACACATATAGAGAATGTATCTCACAAATAAAGTTCCTTGAATTCCTCATTGCAAATTCAAGTGACTGTGTCACACAAATGCTTGGCTATATCAAAGTGGAGATGAATAAACTGCAAATGATAACACAAAAAAATGGGAAGGAGAGTGGAAGCAACCTTGCATAAGAGAAAGAGGGACAAGATGATGCCAATTCCATTCTGGAAGTTATTGCGAATGCTTCAACCAGAATTTTAAACATCCAGTCAATGTCAAACTGCACACATGAAACTGCTAAATGATTTCAATCTTATACGTGTATCCAACTCAAACACTGTGCATGTTCTCTGTCTTTACAATTTATTTAATGAAGCTACACTGAACCCAAATGGCAGGATGATTAGTGAATGATAAACTGGCAAGGGTGAGGCACAAAGTGCATGAGGCATACTTTGTAGGACTGTTGCAGCACTTTCCAGGAGGGACTGCATAAAACACCAAAAGCTTCAGGCAAGATATCTGGCAACACAGATGTGATATGGACTGAGCTCTTCTTGAAGACAAGTCAGAAGTGTTACACTTGAGCGAATCTGCCCTGCCCACTGCTATGCTCTGTTCCACTTCATATGCAAGTTTGTTCTAATGATGCCAATACTAGGGAATGGGACAGTATACTGTTCACTTTATCTACGTGACTAACTACTGCTAAATGTTCACTGCTGATTTGTTTAGACACAACCTAGTAAATAAACCTCTTCTATGTTCTAGAAGATAAGAGCACTAAAAACATAACCAGTGGGGATAAAGAAATGGTAGCTTGCATTATAGCTAAGCATTCCTTGTACTAGCAATACAAACAGAAAAGAAATTGGGGAAGTTTCCTAAGTTTTCACACTGACAGTGTCTCATCATACACCAAAATGAAACAGATTTTCAACAGAAACAAGAATGGAGAGGCATATTTTTTTGTGGTACACATTTATAAATGTGTTCTTTAAAAACTTCCTTTCCATTTGAGTTATCACACTTTACTGCAAATAAGAACATTTCTTAATTTCTGTCAACTAATCCATTATGTACGGAATTCTGTGCCAGATACAAATGCTAAAAATTTATAACATAGAGCAACATATACATTAAAGCTATTAAAGAATACAGAAATACATTACTTGACTTGAAATTCATTTTATAATTACTAGAACAGTTTCAAATACACAAGGTCTGTATTCTGTATCACATTTCTGTTACTGTAAAACACAGCAATTTTGAGAAAAATGTGAAAAAGTCGAACTTTAGCTCCACGTGAAGAACTTCACTGTACGAAAATATACCAAAGATAAATATGCCTCAGAACTTCTGGTGCAGTCACTCAATACCAAAGTTCACTGCATTCAATTTAACTGAAACACATTAAATAGTGGCATATACAAAATATTAATGGACTCACAGACGGCAAGCACATTCATTTTATGAGCTCTGTGCACAGAGTATGTACATGACAGCAAATTCTGTACTCCAGTATGTGGTAACAGATTTTTACCAAAAAATTCTTAATTTTCTGAATGTTGCATGGTTTCACGGTGCACATAGTAATTTAGATTATACCTATAATGAAAGTATGGACTTTGCTTTGCTGATTTTCAGAAAACTGAAAAATGCTCAACAGCATTATATGCAGAGCTCTCATATCATATTTCACCTGAACAAGATAAGCAATGTTGAAGGTACAAACAGAAATTCGTTTATATCCCTAACTAAAGGACTGCTTTCACTGTGCCAATTTTTGTGAAACTCATCATCATTCAAGACACATGTGTGGATACCTCCTAAACTGAATTTTATCCAAATGGAACAAATATTCAATTACTGGAAGTTTTAAATATTAAGGTATGATTTATGTGCTTCTCCCTATCTCCTGAGACTTCAGGAATCATTTCGTTAACTTCTGGTTTGCATTTCATCTTTTGATTCAACTGTACAGGCCTCCATGTCATTGTATGTAACAATTACATAGACTAAAAAGTGGTAAAAAGACAGTCAAAATAATTAACAGGAAGCAGTATATGTTGCTCTAAATCATACATTTATCAGGCAGACTACTGGTTGCGGACAGCAGTGCCAAATTCCATACTTTTAAGTATTGCAAAGTGATAATTCAGAGGAAGATCTTCTGGCCACATATATCATCAGTTCCCAGAACTATAACCTACATTTTAAACTGTAGTTACAACATATTCATGAGGAAACTTCCTTTTCACATTTACAAAACTTTATAACGGGAATGCATAGAAAATTCAGGTACCATCCAATATCTGAGTGGTCCAGCTTACTACGACATACAACTATGCACATCTGATATCTAGTAAGAACATTATACCCATATAATTTAAAATTCTGGAAGGAAACCAATCAACAAACAATTTATTTCTAATTCACATTTACAAGTGTCAGAACTGCATATCTACCAGGCCACCTCCTAGTTTGGTACATAAGCAAAGTTGAGAGTATCTTGTAGGTTTATACTCTATTAACGGGCTTCACCTTGCATCCATACGCGATCAGTTTCAACAGGCATTCTATGAGGAAGAACAGGGTGAACAGCGAGTTCATGATATGGAGGATATCAGCTAGCAGTAGTGGGGCGTCGTGGTACTAGACAAACAGAACACGTACAAGTTAGCAATTCTACGGCTTGATATGTTTGTGTACTTCATTGTGCACAGAATCAGGAGCGTGAGATCTGCTCTTTTTTTCTATAAATCACAATTTATATGCATGACAGGGCAGTCTTAAATCCTGAATTATAAAACAATGACTATATTTTCTACAGCCATTCTTTTTACTAACCTTTTTAGGACTGCGATTAAGATGCATTATATTTAAAGATTCAGTTTTAACCATGCAATAAACAAATTCCATATCAGCAAAAACAAGAGAGGCAATGTACGTATAAACGTAACATTGAGGTGTTTTCATGCAACCACTGTTGCAGTGGAAAAGCAATAAGTATTACATATCCTGTGTGTGTGTTTGTAGCTTTTGGTATCCAGCATAAAAAGTGCACGTGCCATGTAGTCATCTGTGGCCAGCCTGGCTCTTTAATATTTTTCCATTTATTTCATAAACTGCACGATTTAAAAAAAAAATTACTGAATATAAAATATGTGTTTCTATTTTCTCTTCAACCTTTGGCTGAAAAGTTCTCATTCTAAGAAGAAATGAGCAAGTATGATCAATAATAGTTGCTTTTTGCAATTTTCTCAACACACCTAAAAAACAACTCAGTTAATTCTGTATAGAAAAATATTCGCTATTAAAACACAAAAATGCATTCTTTGGGCAAAATATATACTCTATAATGTTAAACTTGGTGGTATATCTGTAATCTTTTAGGTAACTCTATGAAAGCCTTTTTCGAACCTTTACTCTTTGTATCAGAATTTAAAAACAGAGCACTGCACCTTCAAATTACACTTAACTCCAATTTCAACCCCATTTACAACTTAATTAACATGCCCTCCCAGGCTGCAGCCTCATGTAACATATCAACTTCAGCAATAATTTATGAAAATTGTCAAGATAACATATTCGCAAATCAGTATCAAAAATATATGAATTAATCCCCTTAAAAAAACCACATCCCACAGAAGATATGAGATGCACTCCACTGCCCTTTTTGTTAAAACCATGCAGAAATACAAATTTAAACGCTTTTAGTAGTCCAGATGTCTCCCTACAGGAATTTCATTTTCATTAGTTTCTATTAATAACAACCAGGAAGACAATATCATTTATTTGCAAGAATCTGAATTTAGGAAGGGCATATATACTACTTCAGAATTTTAGTTCAAGTGGCAGAAGAGAAGTGTCATAATAAAAACATAAATGTGTCATTTACTTACGCAGAACATAGTAGTATAATTTCCTAAAATTGAAGTTTAGTACAGCTTTTGTATCCCATCACAAAAATTTGTTAACCATGTCATAGGCATCAATTCCTTCTGCTAATTTACCACACTTAAAAAATGAACAATTCTTTTGCCTTATATGTAACAAAATTTTGCTACCTTAAAAACACCAACTTGTGCCAGCCACTGTGTTCATAGTACTCGCCATGATCATGACTTTTACCTCGAAATATCTTGACTTTCAAGCCCTAAACGACTATAATTACTGAATATAAATATATGAATATTATTATTTTTATGTGTAGACATCTGTGCATCTGTTAACAGTTGCCTCTAATTACTGGGCACCTGTTTAATGACAACTTTCAACAAAACCTTGTACTACAAAACACTAGGCCAATATATTTCTTTCACTTATTTGCTAACATGAAGTACAGCTCCTATCAGACACAAATATTAATGTCTCTTTATTTGTAAAATGTAGCTGTGCTGTCTATACAGTAATGGTAGCATAAGGAATTTTTTTTACATTTCTCAAACAAATTTTGCATTATTATACATCTGCAAGATAAAGGTGTGTACCATGTCCGTTAGTAATGCTCTACCACTATGAATGGTTGTGATTTATCTGAAATAACCATCAGGACATATACCTACAGGCAGAAAGGGAAATCACAAAAGATGTAAATAAAGACAGCCATATTCCCCTTACAAACTGACTTATGTCTGAGGTACGTAACCAGCTTTTCCATACGTTACAGTTAATATTCTATGACTGCTGTGTATTTGGAGAGTTTGCCACTTAATTACCTTACTAAAATTATCTGTTCTATAATGTGTTATATTACAAGATCTTGAATGTAACATGTCACATTCAATGCTTCATTCACTGCTTAAAAGTACTACACATCTGGCCATAAAAATTTCCCTCATGCTGAATTACAGAATGACTGAGCACAACATCTATGCCACTTTGTAGGCAACTGGCTATGTAAGAGAAGTACTCTGAATTGGTGAGTGGGAATATTTCTCAAGAAAAAATTCATTTGGAAAATTTCTGATAATGAAACTCCTGATTCTGCACAGTATAGTGTGTAATTAATAATAATCATATGACAGACATTCCAGTCCCAAATGGAATATGTTGTTCTTCTGAAGCAAACAAAGGCCTCCTTCATTTCAGAACACAACTAACACAGTAAAATGTTAAGAGTGTCTTAACACTTGTATGTCCAGTATGTAACATTTCATTTAAAATTAATTTTGTTGCAAAAACATGCAAATTGAATACTGAGTCCCATTTAAATATAGATAGAGAGAGGTATCTTTTAGGCATGGACTCCTGAACACTAAGAAGAAGCAAGATTTTGAAATTGAGTATTTCAAGAAAATGAAAGAAGCCCTTCAAAAAATGTATGAAAAACTAACTTCCGGCAGCTGGCATAATAATAATAATAATAATAATAATAATAATAATAGTGATGATGATGATGATAATAAATAAGAATAGGTTCAGTAAACTACAAAGCAGGCAATGAAAGTGAAGGCTACATTCACACTGGTCCAGGTCACTGTCTGTCTGCAAATGTAGCCGCACGGCACAGCCAACTAACAGGAACCTAAAAAACCAACTTAAACAAGTTCCATAAATCAAACCAAATATCATTACATTACAATGAAACATTCCCATGGATAGGTGGGCAGTCTCCATTGTGGAATAACACTCTGTCTACTGAATGACTACAAAATCCAACTGAACACTACAGGGGCTGGGCCGGCATGAGATCAGCAAAAAACCGACTTTACATATTAAATGCAATTCATTCTAGTTATTTTATTCCAACCTGTAAAGGAAAATATTTAAAATTTTATACACAACAAAAAATTAAAAAAGATACATGTGCACATAAACAGACTGTTTATCCAAGGAAGCACAATGATAACTACTGAACAAGCAGTTCAATGCAACAGCCAATCATCTGATTTGTGAGCAACACAACATGCATTAATGTGAAGAAACCACTCCGATTTCATGTCTGTAAGAATGCAACAAGTATCATTCAGTGTCACATTACAGCATTTGGCAATGATTCCCATGTTTTGACTGGCATAACACAGTAGCAGTTCCACATTTAAATAAATAACTGATATCCATGCTTTATAAAAGGCTGCACATCCATGCCACTAGCTTCAGAGCCCTCACAGCAAGACATTAAGTACAGAATTAACTGTGGCATCATGTTCTTGAAATAGTCTGGTTGCAACAATGGTAATTGCATCATATCATATCCAATGGCCTGTTCATGCAAAACTGTCAACAAGTCAAGCTGAAGTCACATTACTATAATAATGAGCATGCACATACAAGTCCCACACTCAACACCATCACAGTCATGGTGCAATAATCACTCTCATGCTCAATATCTAATGCTACATGCTGTCTCACTGGCTGAAGGAAAACAGGAATCAAACATCACAGCCAACGAACAGAAACTCAGGGAGGATAAAAGGAAGGATGGACATATAAACTTCTCCTAACTTAGTTGTTACTGCTGGTAATTAAATAAACTTCCAGTTCATTGATTTTTTATGCAGATTACCTTTAAAATGTGACTGACGTATCAACATCACTTCCTACCATCCGCACTTCAAAAGCCTACCATCCCTACACACAGGTTGAAGCTAACAAATATATGGGGTTTGAACAAACAAAACCTGCTCAAAAATTGCTCTGGGCTAAGGAGTGGAGGCCACATACAGTCCCTACAGACAATGAAGCATGCATCCTACTGACAAAACAGCTGCTGGATCCCCTCCAAAAAGAATGTGCTCGGCTGCTGATAGAACCACTGCAATGCCACGCCTTTGACATCCTCATATTATTAAAATCTACAATCCTGTAGACCCTAACACAGACATCAATGCACAGTACTCTCCATCAGCTTCTGAACTGCCATGATGAGAATGTGTAATGGCACGTTCCTGCAGGATGTCAAAGCCCACTGCCACAGGACTTGAACAACCCCGGACCTGTGCATTGTGAGGACATATCCGGAAGTACCTAGGCTGAGTTGATAATGAAATATATGCTCATTTTCATTATCATCATTGTTGTCCCCCTCAAATTAGGTCCCTTTCTAGTTTATGCAATGACTCTAGCAATTTTTCCATTGCTGGAAACACCACTAAAACTGACTTCTTACAACTGTGTGAAGGACAGTCAGTGACTGTTCCTGAATTTAAGGACATACTAAAAACGGCATCCTCATAGCTGTGATTTCATTCCCAGACACAAGACTAAATCACAAGAAGCCAAATGAGATGAGTAAGGTGAGGAGCCCACACCCATGCTTTTAGGAGGCAAAAATTGCCACTTCTTCTGCCCAGTGGTGAGTAATTAAGGCACATTGCAGAAACGAGCTGCAAGTTGAATTTCTTCATTACAATTTTCAAATATGCAGCCAAGTTCCAAACGAGAGGCTTAACCTGTCAGCAGCCTCCAAAATGGTATTTTATCAGACTTTGTTGAGGATTTTACAAACTTACTCCATATTCTCAACCTGTAGAGGGATGACATGAATGCTCACAATCTTCAACTTAAGTTTCCCCAATCTTGTATCACAAGAACCACTCCAACACCTGTGTTCTCCCAAAGACATTGTTACTGAAAGCTGTTTTGAGCATTTCATGCATTTCCCGTGCAGTTGCCCCTAGGCTGAGGCAAAAGTGAATGCAAATGCTGTGTTCCTTCAAACTGGTCACCAGAAACTCACAGACTGTACGTAACATGCAAAACAACAAACACTTGTTGAGAAGGCACACAAAGGATTATGACCGAAAATCTCCCAAGGATGGCTCAGAAGATAGCGTTACTACAGCATTAAGTGGCAGAGAATTGTACCTCTTGCCATTCTCTGTCCTACCAGTGAGTTGCAGAACTCTTGCAAATGCTTTCACATGTGTTGGAAGGTGCTGAATTACCCCTGTACAACCTAAACCTCTCATTTTGGGACTGCCAAATCTTCAGCCCCCTTGAGAAAAGTACTGTAGTATTGGGTTAGATGGAAACGCCAAGGATGCAGCAGTGCTGTGGTTCCAGAAAACAGTCCATGGAGTTTTTGTGGAGTGGAGTCATGAGATGATGTGTCAATGGCATGTCTGCCCCAGTAGTTGTCAGGACTATTTAAAATAACATGTGCTCCTCTGCCCATAAAAATCCCTCAAACTTTATCACCTAAACAAGCCTTGCAGAGGTAAGTATGGTAGTCTACATTATCACATACAATAGTCCTATCACACTGCTAATTATAAACCTAAATCTAATGCATGATGTTAGACTCAATGGTCATATGCTAAATGAAATTCTGTATATGGAGAACTACATTTATTGCAGCTGTGCTTTTTCAACAACTTCAAACTTAATTCAGCTCAAACTTACACTAAAAGCAAAACATTTCAATGAGTGTTACATTAGAGATTACATGAGTACGAAGACCACAAAGGTTAGGTAAATTTCAAGTTCAAATTTAAAATTCCTTAAGTGTCATAACAATAATTACAAAATACATTATTAGTTAATGTTACATCTCTAACCAGACACGAAATTGAAAAAGCCAGCATATTGTCCCTAAAGGCGAAATGGGAGCTGACGTAACCTCATTGTGACCATTTACTTTCGAAACACTTCCTGCCACATGAAGGAAGGAAGACCTTGCATTAAAGATTAAACAGTATGTGACTGTTATATCACTTATTCCAATGGTAGATTTATTTGCTTTGGAAAACAGTATTTGGTGCTTCGAGGACTGGGTGCATATATTTTGGTTTGCTGCATTCTGTAACAGGCACATGAATATATAAAGCTTTCTTACTTCATTATGAGTTTCATGTGATTACAGCAGGGCCTGTTCAGACCACAGTCTTATGGGTTCTGATTTTGTAGGATAATATTTTACACAAATATATTGTCTCCGCTTGAGGTTTGCAGGGTCAGATCTGAGACATACACAAATAGGGATTGAAGCCTTCTAGGATGCAACACATGTCAATACACAAGTAATTCCTGACATGGTCCTTCAAAATGTCAGGAATGACTTGCCAAACAACACAGCACTACGTTTCAGAAGACTTGAATCCTCAGCAATGCCAATGTGAGAACCTCAAATCTCACACTGATACAGAGTCAAAACCGGACCAAATCTATGACCCCTACAAACAGAAAGTGCATAATCCTGTGAATCACCAATATGTATATGCAAGACTACACAGTGTCGGAACCCAAAAGATAAGTCTAAGTTTACTTACAGTTTTCAGATCATGCCATTTATCCTTAAATTACATCAAAAAATATTCTGATATTATGTCATTTAACAAGGTCTGAGTGTCACAGTTCAGGGCCCTTATTTTATCAGATTATTGTTTGACACTTCCTCCCATTACTCTGTCACATGTGGGCAGCCTGAAGGTGATAACTGAGGCCACAGAAAATGATAATCACTAGCTGCCATATAAAATAATGACCCTATACAAACAACCACACTTGCAAGTATATCATGGATTGATAATATCAGTTTATATTTCTAGTAATCATGCCCTTACTTCTCCTATCATTACTAAATAAAAGTTGTGGCATTTATACATCTGTGCAGTACAAGACACATCATATCTAGCAACATAAAGTCAAATACAACATGGAACAAACTGACTACTTTGAAATTTAAAATAGGTTGCACATCATTGTATGCAATAAAGACAGTACGTATTTTCTTTAAAATTTAACGTATCATTCGAAAACTTCATACTTCTAATACCAAAATCAAAGAATATTATAATTACTGGATTTAGAACTTCACTGCATTTTTACATCTAATGTCATATGTTATACATCCCCATCCAGAGACAGCAAAACTTTTGACCTTCTGACCCACGATGAAAATCATTTTACATTAAAATTTCTGACATTAAGCCAAGGCACATTCTGTAACCAGTATAAAATCAGCATGAGGGCCTTATAAAACTAATTGGTGGGCTGTGTGTCCCAGTCCCCTGCACTGTAACTTCCATGTCATAACTCAGTATCTTCCTTCATGTGAACAGAAATGTGTTCTGAAGATCACTCATGTAACAGATCACAGAATTCATCAATCAAGTGATGATCTTTTTGCATTCAGGTCCCATTTCACGTTACTGTATCTCTTTAACACAGCTACAAATGTGTTGTGGTGTTGCTGTTGTAAGGTGAGGGTGTTCCTTACCCGCACTCCAAACGCGACAATCTTGAGAATACACTCAACGGTAAACATGCTGGTGAATCCGATGTTCATGTAGCCAAGAGTTTCCTTGTACACAGTGCTTTGCTTGTCATACTAGAACAAATAGTAAAAAGAACCAAGAAAAAAAACACAAATGAAAATAAATAAAAACAAAGATCACACAGCACAGTGACGAGGAAAGAAATCTCCAGATATAATTGACAAAAACATAACTTACATCAGATGGTTGTAGAATGAAAACTATACACAAAAGAGTTCTTGTTGATACAGGCAGATTGCTTGTTATGTGTGTCATTAGTTAAGTATTTATCAACCACTATTTTGAAAAACCTGAAATTTACTTGAATTATAGACATATTAAATGAAAATTGTAAATGCCCTCTACATCCACAGACAAAAGCAGCAAAGTGAGGACTGTAACATGCCAGTCCAGTTGCCAATTGGCAAAATGCATTCAGTTTTCATTATTAAGGAAGTGTTCCATAGCTGGCATGATAATTTCACCTGCAGAAAACTAGTCATCTAGTATCAACATACAGTATTTTGGTATGATTCATAATACTGTCACTTTACAAATGAATGCATTAAACTATCAGTTAATATCCCTTCCATTAATTACAAAATGTACCATATATAGTTGAATGTCTACTGTGCTTATGACAACTGAAGATTCCTCAAAATCCTGTTAACTTTCTGCCAGACTACAAGTGTGACATTGATGGTACAGTAAGCTCAACTTAATCCCTCCCAGTGACCAGAGTCCTGCTCTCAAACTCAAAATACTTCAGACAATCAGTTACAATACTTAGATATTCTGATATCTAGACTGGCAATTAATTACTGCTATTCTGGAGCAGTCTGTTTGCCTAATAAGACTATGCTGACGAAAGAAACAACTGTCTCCAAGTCTGTAACTATATACCATTCTACATGGTATCTGGCGTAAGTGCCATGCCTCATGTGGTTACTCACTGGTCTCTCACTGCAGAGACCTGGGTTCAATTCGAACCAGTCTATGAGATTCTATTACTGGTACTAATTTAAACAGCTAGTAAGGATATTTATATTATTTCACAGGCATGCTACCAGATAACCTAATGTACAGTCTGTCTTAGTAACTTCATTCCTACACTAATTTACGCTCCCTGAGGATGATCCCATAGATGGATTGAAACATGTAGGAGATATTTTAAATCCATTTTAATCAAATAATGTGGTTTTAATGGTTTGACAAGTATGTGCAGTTAGTTGGTTTTAATAAATATTGTTATCACATTGCACGGTAATAAAATGAAAATAAAATTTAAAAAAAAAAAAGAAAAGCTAGTAAAGATTTTATGTTGAGTTCATGATAACAAATCAATTTGCAAAACTTGAAATTTTTATTGCATGAAAATTTTTTGTCGTCCTTCTTGTTTGGTACCTAAAAACAAGAAGAATGAAAAACACAGAACTGTAATTTTGTTTATACAGGTGTGAAGCTGTATTTCTCATAGTGAGCCATGAGCAAAGTAAGGGTGTTACAGAAAAGGAAACTGAAAAATATATTGTGACCTATGAAGAAGGAAATAACAGGAGATATTACTGGATAAAAATACATGATGAAAAGTTCCAAGAGTTGTACTCCCCAGCAACTATTACTCACGTGATCAAATCAAGGAGGATGAGATGGGCTGGGCATGTGGAACATGTGAGGGAAGAAAAAGGCATACATGGTATTGGTGAAGAAATCTGAAGGACAGAGATTGCCTGCAAGACCTATGAATGGATGGGAAAACAATACTAAAATGTATCAAGAAAAATGCTTGGCGGGCACTGTCAGAATTACTCTGGCTCTGAATATGGAGAGGTGGTGGAATCTCGTGAACATGAGAATAAACCCTCAGGATCCATAAAATGTGTGACATGAATAAAAAGGGGGATAGTGTTGTTGTACTTTTGCTCTTCTCATGTCAAAACTTTTCTTTATTAACTTCACCATGTTGGGAATTCAATGTTCATGTAAATTTAGAAAAGTCTAGAGGAGGATACACTGAACCTGTAATACAAACGTCCCAGAAGTGTTTCATTCCTGTACCCCCATTGAACGTCCCGATGGATCAGCACTTACTGAACAGAAACTGTGAATTTCATTTGTGAATATGCCACCTGATGTCTAAGCTGATATTCACAGCAATACAACAATTCTCAAGTTGTATAATATATACTGGTACAATCTGGGAAATCATGTCTTCAGTGACAGAATTATAGTTTTATAACTAAAGCTGGGTTTGAGAATAAGTGAAACTTTACATGAAAGTGAGCAAGTATGAAGTTTTCAAGATGTATTAAAAAAGCTGGAAATAAGGATCTTGGTTACTATTACTACATTTTAACAATAATATAAATGATTGTATTGCTGCTTAATTATTGTTTAATTCAAATCACTTAGGATTATACATATGTATTGTCATATACGTTGTATGTGTTTGTAGACTAGTTATACTTTCAGCAATGGTCCCCTACGTCATGTGAGGATCAATGAATTGTGGTAAGTAAACTGAACAGCATGCTTTGGTATTAAAACTGTTACATCTCTATTGTCAAGAGAAGATTTAAGGATAGTATATTTTTCTCCTGTGCATTCAATTATGACTTAGGGCATAATACACTATGTACATATGAGGGAATTGGGACTGTGCTTTTACTTCTTGTTTTGTAAGATTTACTATAAGATGTATTTTACGATATAATTATTTTATGTCTATATTAAATCAGTATTATGACAAGCTCTATATCCTATAGATTGGTTGACCTTGTATGGATTGACAGAATGCATAATGAATGGATGAATGAATGAATAAATGAATGAATGAAAAGTAATGGTTTTCTACTCACACAGCAGTTGGATACTTAGAGTAACCATGAATAATTTACATTTACTTAGCTGGTTTTCATTCACACACCTGTGCAGTTTGTCTGCCTATGCTGACTTTACAGTAGGTAATGTGCTTACCAAACTCGGTGATAATATTAAAAAAACCTCCCTTCTAAATGAACCATGGGCTTTCTTAAAGTGCATAAGTAGCAACTGTACTACCCCACTGGTTCGCATTATTTCACAAGAAATTTTATGAATGCAGAATTTGTGATCAGTAGTTGATCTGAAGCCTTCATTCCTCTGGGACATTACACATCTTATGTTGGTAGTTGTTTACTGACATTTCAGGACAGCCTATCAGTTCTATCTTCAAGGGTCAAGCAGTCCAAGAGTTATTCCAAGAACAGGTGGATACATCAGTATACAGGGGATGGTGTGAGTGGTGACTGGTTCTCAGGGAAAAAAACGGAGTCAATCAGGTTCCTACAGCATAAAGTTGCTATCACAATGACAATCTCCAGTATGTTCCCCTATGCATGGAGTTAACCTTGACAGAAGAAGGTTGGATAAAATTTTGCATGTAGCTGATAACAATGATATACCTCATTACTTACTACCATTTTTGTCACACTTGATTTAAATACGTACAAATAGTGATTCCTTCCACTGCTCGGACTAGTTTATGGACCACAGAATGTACTGTTTTATCCCCTAACTGTACTGATTCTACTGCAATTTTATCAGTACCTGGTGACTTATATCCAGTCAAGGTTTCAACAGCCATCTCAGTTGTGAAAGCAGAACATGATTCATGAGCATAGAACATCCACCAAGCAGATGTACACCAGTCACTTCTTACGACAACTTTCCTCTAGATTACCTACACTCAGCTGTGTAGCAGCTGAGTAGCAGCAATCTGCCTGCATTGTCTAATGGTTAACAGGGATGGTGAATTATTGTACACAAGAGAGCATTTACCAAAAGCTTCCATCACATCTGCAATATCAAGACAAAGACACTGAAAACACACATACACACACACACACACACACACACACACACACACACACACACATATAAACCATTGCATATAGTACCACAGAAATGTCCACAGACTATG
>Ga0136643_10002837_pt1 | contig 22867 bp, 16 predicted proteins | sample TergutLab28metaG_FD_96883 | JGI IMG/M metagenome (GOLD analysis project Ga0136643, IMG submission 96883) | Labiotermes labralis P1 segment gut microbial communities from Petit-Saut dam, French Guiana - Lab288 P1 (version 3) (version 3) | ecosystem: Host-associated > Arthropoda: Insects >... | reverse complement strand
GTAGTGCGGCAGGCGTGCGGTGTTGACCCCTCACCTAGCGCTGAGGTGAAGAGTTACTGGAGCCACACCTCCACTGATCCATACGATTTCATGGCGTGCACAGGGATAAATTTACTCCTATCATTCGCTTTATGGTGGTAAATTTTATCACGTTCAAACAACCCAAGCCCAGATATGACACTTTGCTGTCAGGAAACCAATTTCTTTCTCTTCCAGCTTTGATATCACGACACAATAAACTCAACTCCATCCTGACCCCCTAAAACTCGAAGACTTGAAATAGCGGCAACGTGGAAGCCACGGCGCGAAAACGTACCAAAGTGCCACACAGGAAGAGGAAGGAAAAGAAGTACCCGATTAATGGTTATATATGTAGCTCTTACCTCTCCCGACTCCCACCGAATTTTACTCAGTGGTGTCATCGAACCCCCTCTAACGGCGCTCTAAGTTTCCAGAACTGTGATTTTACGTCAATATATAACGGTAAAGCAATCCCTCTACAGGCCTGGAGAGGCGCTGAGTGTTCCAGGAGGTTGAGGCTCCCAGATTTCAAGGCAATCGGCACATGAAGGTGGTAAGAATGTCAGCCCTACGCATCGGCCACCATTACCCTACAGGAAATAATCATGTTACTTATTTCTGTTAGAGGTTTAGTCCACCTCAGAGCCACAGCGCGGCTGGAGGTAATGAATATGTCAAGTTACCGCTTTCAATAAAGCTCCAAATTTTTATTCTGACAAGCACTGATGTCCTCCCAACACCCCCTGCATAATCTAAACACAGTAAAATCAGGAAGGGTGCTTATGATGTCTCACATCACAGGTTCGAGTGACCCGCCTGCCCGGAATGGCCAAAAGTCAGTTAACTGTTCAGTAAACAATACACTACAATATGTTAAGTGACTTACGCCACCTGTACACACGGTTTCAGCAAGTGTCATTCAGTCTCCGACTGAGGCTCCTGACGAAACATTCTGCTCGGCCACTCGAAGAATAACATTAAGTCAGATTATGAGAAAGTCCCACACTGCAAGTTTCCTAAGATGGTCACCGTCCGAGGCTCCATTGACTGTTTCAAGCGTAAATACAAGACATAGTTCCAAGAAGTTGATTATTATTAAATCTATATATGGAAATATAACAGCTCTTCGTTTACTACACATGTGTATTTATATGTACACTTACATTTCCACCCAGTTATTATTAAAACTAAATACACCACTGATACCAACCACCTCTTATAGTTAAGTTACCGCTAGAATGTTTCACAATCGGCACGATTCGTATCATTAGGAGGAGTACGAAAAGATACACAAACAATGACAGAAGCCCAACACTGTGTTCCCGGAATTTTTCTTTTCCACGGAGGAATCCTTAAAATAACTTTTAATATCCCGCGGAACCCTTACACATGGAAAAGAAAACATAAAAAACAGGCAGTTGGTAGCTCACACAGATTGCTCCAGTACTGCCAACTGATGGACAAAAATTCCGCAAGATATCTTGAGGGATCTTTATCGTTGCACCGTGAATTTTGTAGTTTATTTAAGTAACACACCAACGAATGCACATATATATAGTCTTTCGATCATACGATCATCCTCAAGGAGCATATGCCCCCTGAGGATGATCGTGTGATCGAAACATGTAGGAGCGTTTTAAGTGTTTTAAAGTAAATTTTAGATAATTAAAGACTATATGTGTGCATTTGTTTGCGTGTTACTTAAATAATCTGAGGGATATTTGTCATTTTTTGCGACATTTCAAACTTTTTATTAATTTCTTCCAAGATTTCTCGCGGTATTCTGTTTGTGAAGTATACTGTGTTAGACCATCGCGTGGTTATACAAGAAGGAGCTGCATGCAGTAAACATGTCCATTTCGGTTACTTAAACACAAAAATGCCTCCTTGTGGGAACTGTGAAAATGCCATCCACGGTAGGCATCGTGTTTGCGGTCTGTTTTGTCTGATTTAGACACCGAAGTGTTTATACGTAATTTTAGTATTATTAAAATGTGGCACATCCGATTGAGCAAGGCGCGATGGAAAGAACCGGCACAGTTTGCTGGCGGTGTAAGGTTCTCCACATGGGTGGACGGTGATGTATTTCGACCGTTTCTCGCTGGAGAAGGAAACTCCATCCAGCAGCAGTCTGAAGACCTTAATGACTGTCGGGTTGAGGAAGGAATGAGACTGACTGGTATAATGTGGCCGTTCAGCTACGTATAAGCTGTACTCACGGTACGCACATGACAGAACATTCGAGGTCTACCAGCAGTGGACACGCGGCTTACGAGGTCGGACAGGAACAGCTAAATGCAGAACACTGTACCCGAGTGACATCACTGATCGTGAGATTAAAAAAATTACTCATACAAAGTGTTTAACCTGGCCCAAAACAATAAATTCCAGCGGCTGACAATCTTGCTCTTTCAGCAGATTTGTTAGCATAGATTACTGCGTTTTTCCACTGTCACAATTAAGTTTCGCAAAAACCTGTGAACGACGCTTTTAAACAAAACATGAAGAGACACGATTATGTGGTAGCAAATGCCACAAGACACGACTTGACTTACAGCCAGTAACAACCGCAGCAACGGTTTGTCTGACAGCCAGTTACGACCGGCAGAAACGATTTGTCTGACAACCAGTAACAATCAGCAGAAACGATTTGTCTGACAGCCAGTAAAAATCAGCAGACACGATTTGTCTGACACCCAACGACAATCAGCAGATTCGATTTGTCTGACAGCCAGTAACAATCAGCACATTCGATTTGTCTGACAGCCAGTAACAATCAGCAGACGCGATTTGTCTGACAGCCAGTAACAATCAGCAGACACGATTTGTCTGACAGCCAATGACAATCAGCAGATTCGACTTGTCTGACAGCCAGTAACAATCAGCAGATTAGATTTGCCTGACAGCCAGCAACAATCAGTAGACACGATTTGTCTGACAGCCAGTGACAATCAGCAGACACTATTTTTCTGACAGCCAGTAACAATCAGCAGACACGATTTGTCTGACAGCCAGTAACAATCAGCAGACACGATTTGTCTGACAGCCAGTAACAATCAGGAGATTCGATTTGTCTGACAGCCAGGTCTTTCTGTCCATCATCAGGAGTTCAAGACTGTACATACGGCGACAGGCATATGTCAAACAGACACTGCTGACTGCATGATAGCATGCTAGCATGCAGTCAGCAGTATCTGTTTGACATATGCCTGTCGCTGTATGTACAGTCTTGAACTCCTGATGATGGACGGAAAGACCGTCCGAAACATGTAGAGTGTCGTTCCAGAATAAATTTGAGACACTGGTGCATCTTGTTGGTTTTACCATAGAAACATACTGTTATACCACAACACTGTAATTTTACCTTATCAAATGTATGTGTCTTAGAATGTTAATACTTTAGTAATTCCAATTAGGGGGAAACAGTACCTTGATTAGCGTGCTGAGCTTGTGCATTTTGATCTGCAAAACTCCCTGAAGATGGCACCCCATTGCCGAAATATTTCGTAGATTAATACCTGTCATAAACGTTATTTTATTAAGAAATTTTTTCGGTTGAAGTATTAGTTCTTCTTAAATTTTTAAACTAGTGTTTGCCAACAGTCCTCCATCAGAGAAACATCCTTGGCATCCGAAGCTGACGTCAGTAAAACAATGATTACCGCATGCCACTGCAAAAAGGACGACGTTAAAAAATTGATAATTGCATATAATCTGTAATTCGACTGTAGTAGGCCTACAGATGATTTGGAGTTTGCACATTCAAGGTAGTCGAAAAACAGTCTGAAGGCAGTGTGCTTCTTCCAGACGTCGGCAGCAAATTACCAATTAACGCCATGGCATCTTATTCCAAATTATAGTCTTAATAAAAAACGATCTGAAAACATCCGATCATGTAATTCGCTGGTGTTAGAGATGACGCACCTAGGTTTTTATTCTGATTTGTTGAGTAACCTTTCAACGTCAGCCTCCGTACATCGTACGGACCTTTAATTTTTCACATTATGCCGACCTTGGTGTCATGTACAGTCGCGGAAACATTTCTGGTTCCCCAAATTTAAAGTCCCTGCTTCTTTGGCACTATTTGAAACTTAAATAACAGCGACACTGAAGGGTTAAAGTCGTGTCTAATGATAAATGTGCAAAGGGAAAGGGAAAGGGAAAGCAGTTACTAAACAATGAAACAAGGAACATTGTAAGTACTTTACTTTCTATTCAGGTTCTTCAGACGCCAGCAACGCAGATTATTCTGCAGCTTTGTACCCAAAATCAGATAGATTTATAACCGTTACAGGCCATTTACATAGACAATCACACATGAGGTAAAATGTAATGGCCAGTTGCAAACTCTGATTCATAAGACCAAACGGAATATCGCGGTGTGACTCGAGTGTTGTTAAACTCAGCAGTAATCCTTTGAAAACTAAACAACAGGTAAAAATACTTCTATCCAGTTCTCCTGGTTTTCGTAACAGCATTGATTTTTGGAAGAATCACAGATTTCACTCATTTGTCCTTCTGGTATGAGCAACATGTAGATGAGGATGAGTTACCGAGGGGGCGGGAAGCGGGAGGCGGGGGGCGGGACCGAAGTCCTCGGAAAAAAAATTGTCCTTGTACCCCTTTGTCGACGACAAATGTCACACGGAATGACCTGGGATCGAATCCAGGCGTCCGCCATGAGACGCAAGCGAATAACTGCCTCAAGCAAAGTACGGCCTTTGTAGTCCGAATTTAACAGCTTGCACCGAGCAACAAGCACAGCACTGACTCTCCGTCTCGGTTAAAGAAGAGAGGCAATGTACGTATAAACCTTTGTGCACCCATTGTTGCAATCGAAAAGCAACAAGTATTACACATTGTGAGTGCGTATGTGTAGCCTTAGGTATCCAGCGCGCAATGCACACCCACCATACTGTCATCTGCACCTTGTCCGACTGTACAATATTTTCCGCATTATCTCAAACGGCACGATTTGCGAAAAAAAAAAAAAAAAAAAAAGGTTGTTTATCATAAAACATTTTTCGATTTTCTCCACGCCTTTTGTCTGAAATATATCTCATGTTAAGAAGAACTGAGAGAGATATGATCACAAATGTGTATTGGTCTTCATGTAAATTACCTGTCATTCTTTTCAGATTTTAATAAGATTTGAAATTTCTTGGCGGATTCTAGAAAAATGCTCAAATATCAAACTTCACGAAAATCCGTCCAGTGGGAGCCGAGTTATCTCATGCGGACGGGCAGACATGACGAAGCTCATAGTCGCTTTTCGCAGAACGCGCCTAAAAACTAGTCAATGCCGTGTCTGGGAAGTATCGCTATTTGTTCTGAGTACCATACAAAACACACAGAAACATTTATGTGGGCAGAAGGTAGAAAACAGTGTTAATCCTGGTAGCACATTAAGTGACAACTGGACTTTAAAAGCGCTCAAGGTGGTCTGTTTTACGTCCCGCCTACTTTACTCGTAATGAAAGAGCCTCCTTTATACATTATACAGGGACCTGGGTGGACCCCAAACGCCGAATTGAACGCTGTGTAGGTGATGAAGTTCTCCGGCCCCTGCCTGGAATTTAATCCCAATTGCCCTCCCATTTACCTCATACCCTGGTCACAACAGTAACTGACATATCCTGGCTTTATAAATGGTCGCAGTTTGTAAGAAGAACCAGTAACATGCACCCTTTTTTCCATTAATGATTCAATTCAGTTATTTAATTCAATTGATACTGTTCAGTATCAAACACACCTGTCTGCGACTAGACTGCTTATATAGATGCAAGTTAAAATACCGTAAAGCTGCTTGTGCAGACTTCCTGTTGATGAAAACTTAGTTGTTCAAAACATGTCGAAGACAAGAAAATTGAATTTAATCGTTAATATAAAAAGTGTGCATTATGTTGGTTCTTATTGTATATATATATATATATATCACGATGCACGGTTCAGAAAACGAACAGGACACCGTTTGTTAGTTTGAAGAATGACACTGGGCTAAACTTAGCGTGAACAAGGAACACGGTTATACAGGGTGGCGCGGAGCCGACAGACACATTTCAAATTTGAATATTGCGCCACCGCGATAGCTTGTCGTGGTTGGCGTGAAGGAGAACGGCAGAGGAGAGGACGCCATTTGATGTGGTCAGTCGCAGTGGAGCGTTGGAACGTGCAACAACGTGTTACCTGTGTTCGTAGTTTCGGCGACATCGCTTGGCCTGCTCGGTCGCCCGACCTCACTGTATCACATTTTTTCCTGTGGGGGTTCCTGAAAGACCGTGTGTTCCGGAGGGCGTATCGTGACTATTCAAGAACTCAAACATGCCACTGTTGACGAAGTTGCGGCTATTGATGAGGACCTACGGAGGCGCGTGTACGGCAACTTCCAGACACGCTTGCAACAATGCATTGATGTAAACGGAGGCTATGTGCCTGATGTTCAGAAAATAAGCTTGTAATCTTTGGGTAATAAATAGCATACTTGGACGTATTTATAGAAGGTTTCGCTTATTTTTCCCTTTTCCATATATTATCTATGACCATTTGAAATGTGTCCGTCGGCTCCGCGACACCCTGTATTAAAACTGATAACGAACAAGGCCATGCCTGTGTATTCCCTGTGCAGTCACCTTATTTTCACAGCCAGAACGTCTCAGTCATTATAAGGACTGGGTTACGTGTTGGAATACTGTGGTCGAGGATACCTGTTAAACAAGCTTGTGAGACAACTGCTGAATACAGTCTTCAGTGGAAGCAACTTAATTGTGTGACAACAGACGGTGGCAAGAACACGGGCAGAGCAGTGAAGAAACCAGTTAGGCAAGTGTAGAGAGTGAGTTAGTGCGGGCATGAACATGGCCTACGGCTTTCATTAGCAAGAACCCTACGGAAAATCTTGAAATTCGTCATGGATCATAGGCCTGTTAGAGCCTTCAGTGAATATTATATGCTCATGTGGACTTAACCATCACCAATTTCGCAACTTTTCAGCCGATATGTGGTCGGAATCGCGTGATGTGCCTTATCGTAATGTAGTTCAGTGGCTTGGCTGCGGCAGGGTGCTATCAAGACAGTCTGCTCCACGTAAACAAACAGAAGTATTTTTACAACAACAAAAAATTAACTTATTCCTGTAATCACCAACGACGAATGGCAAAGGAAATTGGGGGGTTTCGCGGTTCTAACAAAGTGCACCGGGATTATATGAGATGTTTATAAAAATCTTACATTTTTGATGCAAAGTATCGATTTCTGAAACTCGGATTGCAAACGTTTTTCATTAATTTTTCGTGTCGTTTGATAAAATATAAAATAAATATTATTGACACGAACAGCAAGAGTTTGTACTCCAATTGCCAAGTAAGCATCCGTCCCACTAGTCCCTGTAACGGCTGTAAGAAATGTCACAGTGCAAGAAGTTTGTAAGCACAAATGGCGTAACTCTTCCTTTTTTATGACAACTTATAATTTGTTTATTTCGTGAGAGTGGTATCAAACAGCTGTGCTAATAAGAACGACTTCCTATGTTAATGTTCTACCAGGTGCAACAACGGAGAGCAATTGTGTGACATTTAATGACCACCTTCAAGGTAACAAAACGCAATTTCTGTACAGGATTACTTAACTCTCAGATATAGCCAATTACATAACCTCCTTAAAGCAGTAAATAAATTAGTGAAACATGTAAGATTAGCTGATTTTTTTATGATCTAGCCCACCAGTATTTACGCATGCCGGGAAGGCCAGCAGACGATAAATTTTTTAAAGATTCTTGAAGAGTGAAGATGTTTCAACACAAAGGGCGGAAACCGGTCTTAATTGGGTCAAGGTCTCCTTTCGTGATGGTGTTCTATTCCCAGAAGCCTTTCGTTACGTGAAATTATGACAGTGCAGAAAACATGTTCATTAAAAAAGTGACAGGGCAAAAGGGGATCGTCTCCTTTGTTGGGACACTGCCTGGTGAAGTGCTACAAAAAGCTGCAACACTACACACGAATAAGATTACTGTCTCCCTAGAGGTGACACCATGCCGTATGCTAGACAAGTACCAACATTTTAGAAGGATTCGTTTTCTCCAGTAGGCTAACTGGGAGATTCACCCAGTAGCCTACAGCTGATTTTCTTTATGGCGCCTATTAATTTTGTAAGACTTTTAAGAGTTTTTGAGAGAATTTACAATCCAGACATCCAGGGCTCCATCTGGACCAGCAATGCTGACAGGTCTTCCAATTCAACATCTTGTTTGCGTCTACATTTAATACACAAACTGTACATTCGTCAACTTAAGCCCCATATCACATCGGTAATACACATATAATCGGTGCATTTCGTTTTCCATAAAACCATAATGCGACTCATCATACATTTTACATGAATTACTTGTAAATATTTTTCATGTACCGTTATTTAAAAATACAAGTATGCCATAACATTATTAAAATTACAAATTTCTGATTATTAAAAGATAATTCTTTGACATTTTAACAGTGATTTAGCTGCTGCGTATATGTGAAGAACCTGAGTGTTAAAATATTCTTGTTGTACAGTAAATATTCGCACTCTTATGTTCACATAGTGATTGTCTTGTATTGTTACCTCCGTTGGTGCATTATGGGCGATATTCAAGCTGTCCTAATTGTTGTACATACATTCCAATTTGTCCGTGTCTTGTCGTCGAACAATGTTCAATACAGTCCACTACGATATGCTCTTCACCCACTCATTCAGAATATTCACGCACTACCTCGAAGTGTCACCCACATATTCTGTGTCTGAAGTTTGATTGGTATAACTGTTGTGTGCTAGACGTTCAAAAGACAGGCAGAAAGGAAAATTGTAATGAATTCACAGTACATCAATTCTAAGATATATAATAACAATTACTTTCTTACGTACTCCATGGAGCAGAGTTCTTCTTGAGAAGCTAATCGGTTTTCAGCTAGTCAATAAATTCCCCGCATTTTATGGAATCCGAAGGTTCATTACCGCATTCACAAGTCCCTGCCACCTGTCCCTATTCTGAGCCAGATCAATCCTGTCCATACCCCCCTCCCACTTCCTGTAGGTCCATCTTAATATTATTTTCCCATCGACGTCTGGGTCTTCCAAGTGATCTCAGGATTCCCCACCAAAACCCTGTATACACCTCTCCTCTCCCCCATATGTGCTACATGCCCCGCCCATCTCATTCTTTTCGATTTGATCATCCGAATATTTTGTGAGGAGTACAGCTCAGTAAGCTCATCACTATGTAGTTTTCTCCACTCCCCTGTTACCTCATCCCTCTTAGGCCAAAATATTCTCTCAGCACCCAATTCTCAAAAACTCTCAGCCGTCAATGTAAGGGACCAAGTTTCACACCCATACAAAACAACAGGCAAAATTATAAGTACAATAATAATAATAATAATAATAATAATGTCAAAATCAAGTAGCGAACATCGTCCGTCAAGAACTGGTTCGATCAGATGTTGACTGTCAAATGGACAACTTGCGCCGTATTAAAAATATGAGCCACAATTTGCGTTATACAGAAGTCTAACCATAACCTATACAACAAATCCATAACAACTAACAGAACTGTCCATAACAAAAGGCCACGTACGGTTACACTTCACAGAACCACAAAAAAATGCATGTTTAATGGACGCTGCAATTCCTAACATTCAGTCTCCACAGCACCATTACCGAGAAGCTACAGAAAAATACAAACCTAAAAGAAGAGCTAATAGGTTTGCGGTAATTGAACGCGGGCTATATAGTACCATTAGTCCATTAGTATTAACCACAACAGGCATTATCCGCAAATTAATTAATACGACAGTCTGAAAATGCTTAATCTCCGCTCTCCTCTATACTGTATATTCTAATGCAGAAAGCCGTAATACTCAATACATACCGTACAGTTCGAAAAGTTTTTGGCAGAACAATTAATAAGATGTGCTTGGTCAGTCAGACCGCACTCTTGGGGAACCAGGTAAACTGCGGTGATGTAAGAAATGTGTATCATAACATCAACAATTATTATTGTTATTATCATTATTGTTATTAAAGGCTAAGCGCGCCTTTCTCACATTTAAAATTCCATCTATTCCTCTATTTCCACCTTGATTTAACGTACATAAACGAAATCGTTTGCACTTAACCTTCGTCAGTAAGAACAACTGAAATGAACCCTCCGAGCACAAATGGTGCTGCTATAAACTGTCAGTGAAATCTACTTGAAAGCCTTGCCACCGTGGGCTTATGTAAATGAAACGAAACCTGTCAACATTAAGTCAATATCGTAAATTTCCGTGGACGTATGTAAACATACACACTTGGTTTCAGCGACTTCAGTTTCCGCAACACCGTTATTTGCAATTGTCATATCCTTACTACGGACTAAAGTAGCAGCCATTATCCGGGCTTGGTTCATGTAGCAACTCGTAGCGTTATCTATGGGACATTCTGGGAAATACTTGGAGATGAGGACGGTAAAGATTAAATTGTAGCTTCACACTTCTTTAACCTCTGAACCAAATGTATATAAGGATTTCAGCATAATGAACATCAATAAAAATGTAAACTGTCCACAGAATTTTCTGGCATGCACTTGCAAAACGAACACAGGTCCCATAAAAATTAGTTCAGCATAGACAGTCCAATGTCTCAAGGATACCCTGGTGACAGAATGTAGACAGTACACAAACCCCTAGTCAGGCTCATATAGTGTCCACTTATAAACTCTGAAGGCAATACAGACCCATTATACACAACCCTAATGTAAATTGTCCATTGTAGTATTTCAAGATACCATGAAGATATGCATCAAGATGCCATACAAGTCTCAAGTTTGTGTGTACCATCAATAAAAAAAGGTAGTTTTATATATGCCATGAAGGCATACAGGGGGAGTGCAGGTATAATTTCAACCATCATTAAACTCAACATTTGATGCACGTGAGTGATCAGCTGCTTTACCCACCACACCCGCTGAGTGGAAGGCTGAGTAGGCTCCTGAGCACGTCTGGCTGACTTGGAAAAGAGCAAAATCTCTTGCCCCCCACCAGAATTCAAACCCTCCATCATTACGCCTGTAGCACAGCAACTACACCGACTACAACTGAATCACATACACGAACTTCAAAACAAAGTCTATGGCTTATAACCTATCATAACCTTGGATACAATGAAGACAATAAATATGGATCACATAAAACCCTAAGTTCAGTGCCAAAACTGTCATAGACTCCCACAACACAGGAGAGTGAAAATGATGGAAGTGTAAAGCATACTGTCATTTATTCTGCTTTATAAAAACTGTACATTATAGAAAATCAGTCACTATTCACACAACACACTGCACAAGGAAGAATACCATAACTCAATTTTTCGGTGTTCTGAGCTACACTCGGAAGAAAATGCACATCAAACTACACTTGCTGCGGAAAATTTTGTGAAAGTAACACCTGATGGTGAAGTTAAAAGTTTTGTTTTTCCTGCATAATTTAAAATTGACCACATGGATGTATGTGTCAGTTGCAATATTCTTGCATCACACCTCAACATAAGACCCTATTCCTCAGTACTAACCCCTGTCAAGCTACAGCTAATGGTTACATATGACAGGTGAGGTTCAATCAAGAAACGCAGAGCTTTCAGCTAGAAAGTTGTATGAATGACTGTTTTGTGTGTTGAACTAAATGTGTCTATCTCTCTATTGCTTTCATTCGCACAGCTGTCTGGTACAGAAAGATAACAGAGGATGCTGCAACTACTCAAGAAAGAAAAGGGAAAATGGTACTTTGGTACAAAAATACCTTCAGGATTTTGTTAATTTCAATACAGTTTCGAACAATCAACCGCACCCATAAACTAAACAATTTCACTTTACATACGCAAAATATGGACAACAAGGATGAAGACTTCAGCCCAGCAGCTGTGATGTATGTATCATTGTAAAGTACGCACACACTCCCGAAACTACTGTATGGGAATTACCAGGTAAATGGAAACCTTCTGGGAAGAAAAATAGAGAAAGAAAAGAAAACGGAAATACGTTCATCCAAAGAGGTGTGGAAAAAAGAGAAAACTTTTGGGTCTGAGATACTTTAACAGAGCACAGTGGACAGTAAAAGAAAATAAAACTGGTCCTGGTTCAGGGCTTCCTTGTTGGTAGAAATGCAAGGATAAAACTTTTTTGGAGAATTATACCTTGCATTTGCCAATGTAATTTCACTGCAAGATGTGTAAATAAATCTGAAAATGATCAAGTTACTGTAGGTTTCGGCAATGTGACTAGAAAAGAATGCAGTCTTATGCATTCCTAAGTGTACGAGCTATTCTGTAACTAGGGAAGTGTCTGGGTGCAGTAACTTGACAGACGTCAAGATAAATGAGAAAACACACCTAGCATCAATCACATATAACACTTTTAAAACTAAAATGTAAAGTGGTAAAATGAACAGTACTGCATTATTTGTATACATATTACATTTCCATGGAAGGTGCTAAAAGTATTGGTTTTTGACAATCCTGAGAACTACATTTTGGGTCTCCCAAGACATTCTAGGCAGTAAACTAGGACGGTTTTCCTTGTGTAGTGAGTTATGTTCACACAAATGGAATCATGAATCAGTAAGAAAAACAACCTCATGTTTCATGTAACAACAATGTATGCACTTCATCTGTGCACCCTTCAAGACACTGTGACTCAATTTTGTTTGGTCATGGAACCTTTTAGAACTTAAAACATTTTTACAGAACTCCTGATAAAATTCTTTTACAGGAAGCTAAAAAAGAGACCACAAAAATAAAAGTAAATAAATGTTGAAAACAAGAACATGACATTCACAAATTACTTAATTGAAGACTAAAATTCACATTTCACATGCATGAAAAATGAACCATAAAATAATATGCAGTGTCAAAACAAAAAATAAAACTTATTTTTAAAATCTGGCAACTGTATTTATTCTAGCAATGCAACAATTCAGAAATATATAAAAAATTACACTTTCTGAAATAAAAAATTATTTTAGTTAAGGCTGATGATGCTAATAATAACATTAACAATAATTTATCCTTTATTAAAATTCTTGCTTAAGAGCGCATAGACCAACTAAAAAACCAGCAAGAGGAAATTAAAACATAAATTACACAAACAACACACAAGAATCAACAAAAAATTTTAAATTTTATCACGTTAGCTAAATCATTTTAACCATAACTGAAATTAAAAAAAGCAGCACAAAAGCTGCTTCAGAGTACTAACCTGCTTACAAAGTATAATCTGTATTACTGCACACCAAATCTGTATCTGTTGCACATCTAGGGCAATTCTCCCTCTCTACAAAAAAACAGGGTGAAGTTTCTGATCTTACATGACAGAACACTGAGACTAATATTATCGAGGACAAAATTTTGATCCTAGAAAAGAACGAATAAAGAAAAAAGCAACAAGGTGATTTGTAACATATGTAACTTCAGCAGCTCAAATGCATGTTATTACAACATGAGGAAAAAAGCAACTGCAGCAGAGAGCTGTGAACTTCTGCTAGTTGTGTTCCTGCTTATTGGCTGTGGTAGTTGTAATGTTAGTACACACAGGCGAGGAATATTCTCATTTAGATCAATCTAAGGGATAATATAACAACAATAAACAATAATTTATAGAGAATCATTATCATCATCATCATTTCTTCCTACATTATGATTAAATAGCCCTACAGAATCCAATGTCGAGTCCTGCAAACCACCATTTAGGATATGCACCTTTATGCTATCAAGAACTTCATGGTGATTCTATGGACACAAATTTATGAATAAGCTCACATATATCATTGAAATAAATCAACAATCATTTTGCATAATCTGTCACAATAAATGCTCTCATATAAATCAAATACAGGCAAAAATTATACAAATGAAAATATAAAGTAAGTAATTGGCACGATCTGGAATTTATTTGCAATACTAACTAACCAATTATCTCCAAAGAACAAGGTTACCACAAACCAAATGATGGGAGTTGAACAAAGACATAGCCACAAGAAGAGATGTTCCCCATGTAACTTTCACATAAATGCAATGTCCAATAAAGCATAAAAACATATATTTGTGTTAAAAATGAAGATATGAGGCTACTGACGTAAGCAGTGATTACAATGTTTGTAAGCAGATAATGAAGAGAAGTTCAGCATTAATAACTTTCCACACTTTTTTGAGAAAACACTCTGCTGGTTACAACCTTTTTCTCAGGAAGTATTCAGTTGCTCCTGTATCATTTCTGCTTACCTGTGTATCTAAAAAAAAAAAAGTCCTGTTCTGTACAGGCTTCACAACAAATAATTTTTAATACTGCATCTTTTATTGAGAAACAAAGCAGCTACCTACACCATATGTGAGAAAATACTGATATGCAAAGAAGAAATCCTCTCAAATGGCTTCAGTTCTATAAATTTATGCCTTTCTCATCCTTCTTATTTCAAACCACACTCCATCAGCTACTGTGCTGCAGAACCATGGCCACACAACGTTTAGAAGTGATGCAGGACGTACAGACTCCCATCATCTGTTAATGAACACTAACACAGTCCTTAACATCTGTGCCCTGAGTGTACAAGAAAAAATTATATCAGTGTTCACAGGCGAGTCACACAAGATGATGCTCATCTCGTGAGCACTGGATGTGAGATGGGTGCTCAGTCATGTGTTAGGAGTCAGCACAGTGCATGTGATGAACACATTCAGTTGAATAAAGTGTGTTCTTTTGCAAACGTTTGTTAAATATGTCATGTAAAAGAGCCATCAAAAATTTTCATAAAACAAAATATATATATATATATATATATCCTGCATCCATGCTGCTGTGTAAAACAAACAATACACAGAACAGTGGAAAAATTTCATGTGAGAGGTTCTGTGATGGACAAACAGAAAAATGAACATGTCAACCATAACCTAACTGGAAACTGGATAATACTGGCACTGCAACAGAAAGAAGCAACAATAAGGCTTTTCACCTGTTTACCATTTTAAGCAGGGTGTCAAAATCCTCAGCTGACATGGCAACAACACTTTAGAGAACTATATACTCATAAGATCAGAACTGTACAACTCTTTCCCCTAGACTGGAGTCAAAAAGATGATACTGCAGGTGGTTTCAAGAACCAGCAGCCAAAGGATTACTTGACCTGGTACTTGTGGCATTCTTAACAGTAAATACAACTGTAATGAGCCAGAATAACACATACTAATGCTCCAAAAATCCACATGCACTTTAGCAATTTCCTTTCAGGACCTTAACATCACAATCTAAGAGTGCAGTGAGTACACACAAAATCATAGGGTCTGTGTTTTTCAAAACAACAATAAATTCAAAGCATTTTGTTCAGTTTATTCTGACATCATTCGTTGGGGAAAAAATCTGAAGTTACTTCATCCCGGACAGTGCCATGGCCCACATGGCAAACTTCTCAATGACTGCTCCCAAAGGAGTTATTTAGTGAATGGTTCATAACTCACATATTAACCATAGACCTCCAGATCTGATACTGAAAGGCAGAGTTTATGTAAATAACCCACATTATCTGCAAGAAATGAAAGATAACATTTGAAGAGAAATTACTACTATTTCAACACAAGTGCAAGTCAAGGGTTGAGCATATCTTCAGAGGTTTGAGGCCCGCTTAAAAGTTAGAAGTCAGCATTTCAAGTTTCTTCTATACAACAAGGCAAGTACATAGCAAGGGAAAAATAAACTCTGCATGTGTAAGTTTCCTATGTGACAAAGCACCCACCACAGCTGTAATCCTCAGGGACACCAAAAAATGGGCATCCTGCAGAAGACATGTCAGAAAACATAAAAGGCAAAGATATAATGACCAGTATGCAAAAATTATGCAGTAACACCATGATGTCACATTTGCTTCTGACTGGTGACTTGCATGAAAAATGATGATGGTGAATGCTTTCTGGCAAGAGGAAAGGAAAGGGCGTCAGATTACAAGCAGAAATAGGATGCACGAGATAAATGGAGATACATTATATTCCATATTAAACATCTTGTTTAGCCACATTTGCTTAAGTTCTGAGACGATCAGCGTAGCCAGTCACAGCAGTCCAGGGTTGAAGTACAATTTGCGGAAGCCTCTGTCCTCATAGGAAGATGTCTGCATTGAACCTCCTTCAGACCTAAGTGTGGCCAACTTCTGATCAACCTAAAAGACAGAGAAGAAGAAATGCATTTTTGCCACAACTCTAATAACAAAAGGTGGAAGTATATGACAGTTCCTTAAGATTACCTTGTCTCATTTTTCCTGCAGTTTCTGCAGAGCTAGCAGTAGGCAGGCAATATAAAATACATCAATTTCAATTTTCCTACAAATCAACATATGTGGATTGTGTCGTTTGTAAGGTTTGCTGAAATTAAATTTGATTTCTCTCTAATGTTTTAGTTCCATTTGTTCATGGATATCTGCACAATTTTCACTGCACATTTTCTCAATGTGTACACGGACACATCTCACCCTAGCCATGCACATGCTGTTCAGTCACTGTGCACAAATGTTTCTACGTCAGTTTTATTTCATGGGCAAGTATGAGCCATGCACGACTGACCATGAGACACCATCACTTGACACCAAGCCGTGCCAAGTGAGCTTCAGTAAAAGTCATTCTGTCTGCACAACAGTTGTGTTGTTTCTTTCTTCACCCCAGACACTATATTTTTGACCTAATTCTTGCCAAAGATGGCAGTTAATGTTTTGCATGTGATTCTTCTCAGCTAAAAAGCTCATAGGTCATATAACTTTGAAACCACTAGTACCTACACTGGTAGTTCCAGCTAGTGTGTTACACACACTTTATGGCCCTGGATGCCACATTACGTACAACTGTACCCAAAGGGCTATTAGTTTAAAGTGTCATTATATTGCAATCAGTGTACCACATGTGCAAGTGTTCTAAGTTCATACACAACTGCACTTGTATTTCCCAACCATTACATCAAAGCAAGTTGTCATTGACTTAAACAAAATTGTGAATATCAACCTGCATTTCTATTCACTTTACAGTATTACCAACAACAAATTGGGTAGTACTGATAAATGTACATGTCTACTGCAATCTATTTTACATATGCTGCAAAGTTCACAGTGTATTACCTTATTTACTCTAATGCCAGATGAGGTTTTTTCCCCTTAATTTGGCACTTAAACATGTGCAGTCATCTTAAATTTGCGTATGAAGCACCATCTCGACACAGGTTTTTCTTCGTTTCCCTGTGTCTATAAGCAAATTCTGAGATGGTTCCCAAGATTCCAAGTTGCCACTACATGCTTCTCACGTAGCCCTCCCAACTTAAATCTAGTAGTAATCAATTTCATGTTTTGTTTACATGTAAAATAACTACTGCCACCAGGTAACAACCCAATTGCAGTAAATAAATATTATTAAAACAGACAGTGGCAAACCGGATTGCTCTGAAACAGACCAGTTTCAAGGAGTAAGAAATCCAAAAGAACAGAGCATGACACCAGTTAACCAACACAATGTTCTTTTTTGGGATTTCATCTGTCTAATTTCTTAAAGATGTAAAATGTTTTGGAAGCTGGATCTGTTTTCGTTTTCAGGCAAAGAAGCACCTAAGCTTGTGGACCCCTTCGATTAAGTTACTCTCAATCACAGGACACCTCAGAAACAGTACAATATGTACCTGAAAACACTTCTAGTCCGAGGATAGTAACTGGAAAATGGGTATTGAAACATTAAAAATTAACTACAAGATTCAAAAACCAAACCCGGACCTATCCACAAATTAAAAGCCATAAAAACAGCCATGCTCAAGCTGATCAGACCACAGACACAACACAAAAATCCAGAACAAATGTATTTAAATTCTGTGGAGAAAACTGTGACTCTTCACAGGTTCAAGTAATTTTATTAACCAAGAAATATAAACGTAGTATTTTGTCAGTGTGGATCATAACAGCATTGCAGCACATCTCACCAAAAGTGACTGTGAAGGGTTTTTAAGAAGTGTTGTATATCCAATGCAGTGGATGGGACTAATGATGATATGTTGTGGAATGACAGCGAAGAGGTATAACTAAGGAAGATGAAGGAATGAATGTGAAGATGGAGACAGAGATACTATTGGTAAAGGTAAATAAATCTGACATGCTTTGTGTATTAAGTATATGAAATTAATAGTAAAATATTTTTTCTTAGCAGACATTTTATTTTCAGTGGGTCATTTTAGATTAGAAATGTCTTGTATTTGGGTAAATATGGTACCTGAATACACTGTTATTTCACTCAGACGTGAGCTTTCTGATTTACATCGTATTTGTTTCAATAACTGTTAAGTAATCAGTAATCTAACAAGACAACTGTTTCCTAGGATCAAAAAAATAAATTACTATTCAAAATATGAGGACTGCAGCCCATGCCTATTATCCATTAAGACTGTCAGGCTACACATAAGGTTTAACTTGTTTCTTTGGAGCTGTTTAGGAAGGTTCAACACATGATATGTCTCAGGCCCTGGCTATAAACATGCAGTTAACTGACATACACGGTGCAGTGACAGAACAGCTCTTTCTGGTTGACCCAGGCCTACACACCCCATCTGACGATGGCACCAGACCCACTGCTTCCTTCAAGAAAAGACAGGTGAAGAAGTCCAGAAACCAAGCAATCATAATAATGATAAAAGCTGATAAACTCACCATTTTGAGCATATCTTCAACATCTGTATCACAGGCATGCTCCATGAAAACTTCACAGATAGCTTGAATATACCAGGTCCCAAGATACACATCCCTGTTAGATGCAAATCCAGGTAGCGTTGAATATCCTATAAGAATATCAGACATTGCACGCAGAACAACTGAGCCGTGGCCATCAGTTTGTAAGCGACCAGCTCCAGCTGTGAACTTCACCCCTAAATCCCGCTCATCACCTCTGAAAATAAATACAATATCCAATTCACATATCAGACATTCAGTGCACTAAACAAGAGTCACTGTCAGTATGTATATATGTGTGTGTGTGTGTGTGTATACATATACACACACACACACATATATATATATATATAAAACAATGTTATCTTCACCCCAAAACCTCCTCTGCCACCTCTGGAAAACAATACAATAACGAGTAAGCATATCATCAGCCACTGCATGCAGAACAGCTGAGCTGGAGCCACCAGTCTCTATGCACCCTATGTTAACTGTGAACCAAAATCCCTTTTTTCACCTCAGAAAACAAATATAATATTCAATCAGAATATCAGATATTATGCACATCTGACGAAGTCATCAGTATGCAACCAGGTGATAGATTCATCCCAAGATTCTGGCACCTCTGAAAACCCTTGATACAGGCTGGATAGTCCAGGAATCAAATCCCTGTGGGGGCAGGATTTTATGTACCCGTCCGGACCACCCCGTGGTCCACCCAGCCTCCTGTACCATGGGTACTGAGTCTCCTTCCTAGGAGTAAAGTGGCTGGGGAGTGGCACTGACCACCCACCACCTTCTAGCATTGAGGTTAAAAAATGGGTAGAGCTATACCTCTACTCTCTCTCTCTGGGCCTTCACGGCCTGTTCTAGGGTGAAACTTACTTTTACCTTTAACTCTGAAAACACACAGAATTTCAACAAATGACATAATGCCACTTACACATGGAAATGAACTGTCTTGACAGTTAGGGTAACCACACAACTATATTATGTGTAATAAGTGAAACTGTTATGCTCAACACAAAATGTTTGTTAATCCTGTTAGCACACTGAAGATGATGCAAACATAAGAGGTGAAAAACATGGTCTGTAAATAAAGTAATGACACTGATTCAATATAACTCTGTATTTATTTTTAAACTACAAATCAAGTTTGTCCCCTTCAAAATAGTTCCCTTGGGAGGCTACACATCTCTGGAGACGTTGTTCTCACTCTTCGTAGCAACGCTGGAAATTGCCAACCAGAATCGCTTTTAGTTGGTCGGTTACAGCTTCTTTGATGTTTTCCACTGTCCGAAAATGGCATCCTTTAAAGTAAAACTTCAGTTCTGGGAACAAAAAAAAGTCACATGGACTCAGATCAGGGGAGTATGAGGGCTGTGGAACCACAGGAATGCCCCTTTTAGCCAAAAATTCAATCATAGAAATCGCCATTTGACAAGGGGCATTGTCGTGATGGAGCATCCAATTGTTAGCAATGCTTGGTTGTATGCAAACAACTCTTTTCCTTAGTCTTTAAAGAATCTCACAGTAATAAAACTGATTAACAGTTTGTCCTTGAGGCACAAATTCTGTATGGACAATCCCTTCACTGTCAAAAACGCAGATGAGCATGGATTTGATTTTTGACTTGCTCATTCTCGCTTTTTCGGACGTGGCAATGCAGATGCATGCCGTTCCTTACTTTGTCTTTTTGTTTCTGGATCATACTCAAAGATCCATATTTCATCACCTGTAATCACGTTCTTTAAGAAATTTCTGTCACTTTGGATCCGTTCCAGAAGACGAAGGCACACGTCCTTCCGATTGTCCTTCTGTTCAGTTGTCAGGTTTTTGGGAACAATCTTCACAACAATCTTCGCACACCATTTTTTCATGGCTAATTCCTGTGTTATAATCCAATGGACTGTGGTGTGGTTCAAATTTAACTCACTAGCGATCATTCGCACTGTGAGTCGACAGTCTGACCGCACAAGAGCTCGCACTTTCTCCACATTGTTATCCATTTTTGAAGCTGAAGGTCTTCCAGAGCGGGATTCATCTTTAATGCATTCACAGCCCTCTGAAAATGCCTTATACCACTTGAACACTTATGATCTCGACAAAGCATGCTCCCCATAGGCCTGTTTCAGTTTATTGAAAGTTTCAATGCCAGTTTCCCCAAGTTTGACACAAAACTTGATTGCACATCATTTCTCGAAATTGTGCTCTTCCATTTCCGTGACACACACACAAACACCGCTTCACAAAAAACTGCAATAAAATTAGCGTGGTGATGCTAGCTAGTTGAAACTCATACTAGAAGTCCAAGAGACGTTTACCTACACTTCAAGTGAAGGGCGAGCCTGTAGTGTTGCCAGATCATGCGATACGCAGGCAGTCTCATTACTTTATTTAAAGACCACGTATGTGTGCTGTTAACAGAGTGATGTGTAATGGACATAATGATAGGAGATAGTTTCCTAGGTTTTGTGACCAAGATTTCATATAAATGTGTGTCCAATCCTGAATGGTTACGGAATTATGAACCCACAAAAAAAGAATGGAATAAAATAAAGAAACATATTACCTTAAAAATTTAATGTCTAATTTTAACTTCATTAAAAATTATGTCTTTAACTGATACAATGGCCTGTGCTTAAAGCAAATTTTCAAAAATATCAACCTCAGGCACAGAGCACCTCATCACTCAGTTGTGAATAGCACACTCACAAGTGCAAGAAATAAGACTGAAATTTCTTTACAAACCCATCACACAATGTTTGAAATTATACTTGTTCAAGGTCATGCAGTGTACACGCAATTCACAGGTGTGAATTTATGGGAATTAAAAAACACAAGAGACACAGTAACCATTAAGAACAGGACCCATGCTGAGAGGAAGTCTTTTCATCATGAAGATGTACGAAATTCTCTCTATCCTAAAGTCATGCCCACAACTCACATATCATCCGGTATAAAGGCAGCTGGAACCCAAACTGTGCTTACAACATGGCAGTATGCTTAAAAATGAAGTTTACAGTCTTCTGGAGAGTGATGGCATGCTGTTGCATAACTGGCAACAAAATTACACCATGTTGTATCCTAAATGACAGTCAGCAATCCACTTTCACCATCATGAAAAACTAAAATCTCACAAGTTTCCAAATGTATTCGAATTTCAATACCAGACAGATATAAGTATTTGTTTTCCTTATCTGACAGTTTTTTCCCCACAGAAAGCAACTGCTGTATTTATATCACCAATTTAAAGGCCATGTCACACCTGCATGTTTGGAAAAAGAAGATTTTAGGTTTTGCTGCAAGGCTGCGAGCATTCTCATTGCTGAACTGTTCCAGAACCCATTCTATCTCCAGCAGTTGACCATCTGCAGACATAATGGCGGAATTCTGCTTACTGTTTCTTGCTATCCCATGACTCATGATTGCCACCACACAGGAATCATAACGTGAATGTTCACTTCGCTGAGCAAATTTACGAATCTTACGCATCATGTCCTGTAGTGAATACAAGCAAATCCTCACATATGTATCACCAGATTCATTTAACAGATGATTATTTCCTTTGAAGACGCACAGTACCATATCTCCTTCCTCATAAGACACTACAAGTGGTAAGATGCACCCTGTAACTAGCAAAGTATTTTTTTGGATTTAATATCTTAACCACAAAAGACACAGGTTGACATATGAGAAATTTTCCAGGATAAAAATGCCTCTTAAGAGGTGAAAATTCAATATTTTCACATATGATAAACTGATCACATGATTTATGGTTTATTTAATGACAATGTCATTTCTTACAGAATTTTTTACAATGAATTGTAGAATAAGTAAATAATGAATTGCAAGCCACACTTTGTGGCTAAATAAATCATTATGAAAAGATACCAAGATTAAGATATTTAATGCCTGTGTGAAATCTGTACTTTTGTATGGATGTGAAACTTGGCTTGTTACAAACGAAATCCAGCCTAAAATACAAATCTTTGTGAATAGATGTCTATGATATATATTAAGAATATGGTGGCCAAACATCATTTCCAATAAGGACCTATGGAAAGTAACAGGACAAGAAGATATAAATTTAGAAATAAGAAAAAGAAAATTTAGAT
>Ga0136643_10002834_pt1 | contig 22873 bp, 18 predicted proteins | sample TergutLab28metaG_FD_96883 | JGI IMG/M metagenome (GOLD analysis project Ga0136643, IMG submission 96883) | Labiotermes labralis P1 segment gut microbial communities from Petit-Saut dam, French Guiana - Lab288 P1 (version 3) (version 3) | ecosystem: Host-associated > Arthropoda: Insects >... | reverse complement strand
TAATATTGAGTTGAAGTCTTTGTTAATCATAGCACATGCTCCTTTTAAAAGCCTATACTACGATTATACATATGTAAACACACCATGTCAAGCATTTATGGTGTAAAATTATATATAGTTGCCTAAAAATATTCACTGACAGTTTGCTTACACCTGATTCAGAACTTAACCTTATTGTTTTAGTTTTACGTGCACACTATGAAGATATGGTTTCTGCGAATTTTATGAAGTGTAAGGATATCGTTAGGCCAATCTTTACATGGTTAAACAGTAAAACATCTTGGTCGTATTTGGAGTGTAATGTTTTTTGTATGGTAACTTATTATGCCGACACCTACCCTCTCGCCGTCACCCTCACAAAAAAAGCCGTCGAAACATTACGTAACCAACATTCTCACGAAGAAAAACATACCGCAGTCATTTTCACAATCTACTTCAACATGACCTATCGCTTTCTTCGCGCAAAATACTACGACCTTAAAGATAATGCCACAAAAGCAACAAAGGCCGAAGTCGAAGACCTTTTCACGCGTTACATGAAGTCGTGTACCACAGTACTTCAAGCAGCCAATCAACAAACCCTCCTCACCGTCCTAGAAGTCCGCGAAGCCCTATTCCACAACGACGGCGAAGCCCTAACCTATGGCCTGCAAGCACTTAAACAAACCGGTGATAAGGAATGGTATAAAACAACTTGCGACGAAATTTTAGAATATATTGTAAACCTGGATAGCGTGCCGACGTCGATTCACAATTTATACATTGGGCGCAATGTACGGCGTTACAGGAATCGTCTTGGGCTAAGTGCGCAACAACTTGCCAACGCTTTAGACACCAATGTCAGTGTTGTTTACGAGTGCGAGTCTGGCAGGCGCGGTGTAAGCCGTACAAGGCTTTACGAGATAGCAAAAATCTTAAAAGTGGATATATCTAAGCTACATGGCTTTGAAGAACATGACCCAACAAAACAGCAACCTAACCCAACAACCGAAGCCGTGGTGGATATCTTAGAAACTTTAGACGAAAAAAACCAAAAGTATATCCTAGATTTTATCGTGCGGCACAAAGAACATACAGGCGACGAAAAATAAAAAATAAAAACCCCCGGCAGTGGCGCATGTCCACTGCTATTTTTTTTGTATTTATAACGGTAGTTTAATTTATTTCAAATTACATATACTAACCTTGAAAAAATTTTTTGAAATATGGCTTGTTTATTTCACTCATTGCGTATACTCTTAGAGAAGTGAATTTTTGACCCCTTTAGGAGATAACGATGCAAAAATTAAAAGAAAATGCAAAAAAATATGTTTCATATGTAGGCACACTTCTGATGATACTGTCGCTTGTATTTATTGCGCAGCGGCTTATGGCAGATGGCGGCGACGATGTACGCAACTTGGTAGAATATTTAACCTCGCCTTGGGTAATCGCGGGGCTTTTTGGTGTTGCAATGTTGGAAGGCACAGGCATTTTATTGGCGGGGTTTAATTTCCGCGCCATTATACGCAATGTTTCCGGCATTGTTGTAAAACGCCCATTGGCACTGGCTGTTTATACAGAGTCCAATGTGTATAAATATATCCCCGGCGGGGTAATGTACGTCGCAGGGCGCAACCGCCTGGCGGTAGAAATTGCAGAGCTTTCGCACGGTAAGGTGGCACTTGCAACGGTGCTTGAAGGTGTGGGCATGGTTATTGGCGTTATTGTGGTTACTGTCATTTTTGCGTTTGACTATGCCGTCACATATATTAGTGATATGGCAATTTTGCCAACAATCATACTTATTGCAGGTGTTGTGGTTATTATTGCAGCATTGGTGCTGTATCGCTTGCGGCACCGTATTGGCGGCGTATTAAAAAATTTAACCAGTAATATGGAAACAATCAATTGGCTTGTCATTGCCAAGCGCATAGGCTTTTCTATATTTTTAATGTTTTCGTACAGTGCCACATTTTTGTTGACGCTTACCCTGCTTGGGCAAGAACTTGATTTCCAGCTTGGGTTTGCCATTATTGGGCTTTATCTTTTGGCGTGGCTGGCCGGTTTTATTACACCCGGTGCGCCCAGCGGCCTTGGCGTGCGCGAAGTGGTTATGTATATGTTTTTAAGCGATTTTGTTTCCATAGACATTCTTATGGCTGCCATGGTCATGCACAGAGTGCTTACGGTTGTTGGCGACGTTACTTCATATATATTTGCGAAATTTTTGGCAAAGGCAAGCCATAACAAGCATAAAATCCCCACTGCGTAAATATACTTTGACAAAGGCTGTCCAAAATTATTTTTATGAAATTTTTGCTTGGCTCCCTTTACCAGTGTAACAATTCTAGGATTAGGAATACTAGAAAAGCAAGGGGGATGTATTGCATGAAAATTTATATGGAACGTCCTGCAGTGCAGCAAGAACTGGTTTACGTCCGTTGTAATTTGTGCGGCGTAGATATAGAGCGGGACATGGCGGGTTATTTCGAAGACTATGTTTCGATCGTTAAAAACTGGGGATACAATTCGCCCTATGATGGCGAAGTGCATTCGATCGATTTGTGCCAAAACTGTTATCAAAGCTGGGTTTCTAAGTTTATTATTGCGCCGCAAGTCGAGTATGCAGAGTATGTATGGAAATAAAAAGTGTGTAAAAAAGGATGCCCGGCTGGACTAGTGGGCATCCTTTTGTGTTGTAAGGTATCAATATGGGAAGCCGCGACGGATATGACGGCGCAGGCGCATATACAATGGAGAATAGCGGAATGGTTCTTCTTCTCTGCGTTCTTCTTCACGCACTTCAAATTGGGTGCCGTAATGAATACAACCCTCGAATCTGTTTCCTCTCATCATAATTCCTCCTTTCGCATATGCCTAGTGTAGTTTATGCAAAAGTTGGACAAAGGGTGTTTAGCTATTAAATTTTTCTTACATAGTCCGGCAGCAACAACGGCGAAACCTTATCCGACACCACACCTGCATTTGCCAGTTGTTTTGCGTATTTATCCACATGCGAAAGCGTAAGCTTGCCAAGCTTAATATCCGCCGCGTGGCGTGCGGCACTTTTACCCGCCTGCCGCCCAAACACAATGATATCCAACAACGAGTTCCCCATTAGCCTGTTGCGCCCGTGTATGCCACCCACGGCTTCGCCCGCCACATATAGGTTGGGGATTTGTTTCGTGTAACCGTCTGCTTCAATTTCTATGCCGCCATTTTGGTAATGCAGGGTTGGGTACACCAAAATGGGTACTTCGCGCATGTCTATGCCATAATTTAAAAACATACGCAGCATACCCGGCAGGCTTTTTTCTATATGACCGCTACCATGGATAATTTCGATCAGTGGCGAGTCCAGCCACACGCCAGCGGTATCATCGCCTGTGGCAATACCCTTGCCGCGTTGTTTGCATTCGCGCATGACTGCGGCGCAGGCAACGTCGCGGGTTTCCAGTGGGTGTACAAAAGCTTCGCCATCTATGTTTACAAGCATTGCGCCCAGCGCGCGCACTTTTTCTGTTACCAGCGCGCCAAAAAGCTGCGCAGGATACGCCACACCCGTTGGGTGATACTGTAGTGCCTCTTGGTATAGCAGGTTTGCGCCCACGCGGTAGGCAAGCACAAGGCCGTCCGCGGTTGCGCCATAGTGGTTAGACGTTGGGAAATTTCTGTAATGCATACGCCCTGCGCCACCCGTTGCAATAATGACCGTCTTGGCACGGGTAACTAAAATTTCGCCGGTGAGCATATTCATAAGCACTGCGCCTGCGGCTTGCCCGCTTTCGTCCAATATCAATTCTATCGCCGCGGCATATTCTACAATTTCTATGCCAAGGTTGCGCACCTCGTCACGCAAAACACGCGTAATTTCCGCCCCGGAATAATCTGCACAGGCGTGCATGCGCTTGCGCGATGTGCCGCCGCCGTGGGTGGTGACCATTGTGCCATCAGGTTCTTTGTCAAACATAACGCCAAGCTGGTTTAGCCAGCGGATCGCTTCCGGGCCTTCCATCACCAAGCGCTTGAGCAGTTCTGGTTTGGCCGCAAAATGCCCGCCGCCAAAAGCGTCAAGATAATGCTGTTGTGGCGAATCGTTGGGTTTGTCTGCTGCCTGTATGCCACCCTCTGCCATCATGCTGTTGGCATCGCCCATGCGCAGCTTTGTGGCAATGATTACTTTTGCGCCGGCATTATGCGCTTCTATTGCGGCAGAAGCACCTGCCCCACCACCACCGATAATAAGTACATCGGTGTCGTAATTTGGCGTAGATAAGTTTAACGCTAGCCCTTGTACACGGCTGTTTGCATGTAGCATTTCACAAAGTTCTACCGGGGCTTTTTCGCCCGCGTTTGGGCCAACTTTTATCGTACCAAATGCGTCGTCTTGATAATCCGGGTGGAATTCATTTAAAATTGCCTGCTTTTCCGCTGCATTCATGCGCTGCAAAGTGGCTTTTAGCCGGGCGTCACGCGTGGCTTCCACTTTTTTTATCGAGTCCAAAATATGTTGTGGGTACATTGCTACACCTCTATTTCCCGCGAATTATATAATTCTTTCAGCGCGTCTATGGGTTTTGCCATTATGTCATTTATTTCTGCATCATAGATTCCGCTTGCAATGTCGTTAACTTTTTGTGTGTTGTGCAACGCCTCCGGCTGAATGTACTTGCCATTGAGCCGCCGTGCAAGTAGCCCCACCAACGGGTGTGATATATTTGCAGGGCAGCGGGAACTGCAAATACAGCAGTTTACACAATCGAAGGACTCGTGTGCGCACTTTGCCAGGTCGCCCCGTTTTGCATATGCGATGTATTGCATTACATTTAACCCACGCGAACAGCTTTTTGTACAGGAATTACACCCCACACAGGCAAAAATCTCTGGGAAAAGGTACATCATCACTTGTGGGGTTGGTTGTGTTTCTTCAATATTATAGCTTTTCTTGCCCAATGGGAAAAATGGCAGTGTTGCAACATACATGCCCTCTTGTACCTGTGTTTGGCAGGCAAGTACGGTGTGCAGTGCATTCTTGCCTGCGATGCGGTATATCGTGGCGCACGCCCCACAAAACCCATGGCGGCAACCGCAGCCCCGCACCAGGCGGAAGCCCGCGTATTCCATTGCGGTCATAATAGTCAAATCCTGTGGCACTTTGTATGGCTTGCCGTCGAAGTAAATAGTTATTAAATTTTTCATAAATGGTTCTCCTTTCTTAATACTCTTCGGGTAAATAGTCCAGCTCGTCGCAACGGAACACGGAGCCGTCTTTGCACGCATATTTGCTACCTATGTTACACCGCCCACATTTGCCAATGCCGCATTTCATGCGCATTTCCAGCGTGGTATATACCTGTTCTTTTTTAAATCCCATTGTGATCAACGCCGCGAGTGTGTATTTTATCATTATTGGCGGGCCGCAGATTAATGCGGTTTTGTCGTTGGCAAAGCCAATTTCCTGTAAGTAGGCGGGTACAAAACCAACATGCCCGCGCCAGCCGTCTTGAGGGTGGTCTATGGTTACATATGTGTTGGTGTTTGGCTGGCTTTGCCACTCATCCGTCACTTCGCCTTTGAACACAAGGTCGGAAGCGGAACGTGCGCCGTATAAAATGTCAACCGTGCCATAGTTTTCACGTTTGTCAAAAACATAGCCGATAACCGAGCGCAGCGGCGCAAGCCCTATGCCGCCAGCGATAAATAGCAAATCCTTACCGCGTAAAGCGTCGTCTACCGGGAAAGGCTTGCCATACGCGCCGCGTATCGTTACTTGGCTGCCCGGTGCGAGCTTATGCAAATGGTTTGTGAGTTTGCCAACCGCCTTTATGCTAAATTCCATGTATTCCGCATTGGTTGGCGAAGATGAAATGGAAAACATCGCCTCGCCCACACTGGGGATACCAATCATTGCGCACTGCCCGGGGGCATGGGTGAAGTTTGTAGCAATGCGAAAGGTTTTAACGTCGGGCGTTTCTGTTTTAATATGCGTGATAACGCCAACAGACGGCACAAGCGAATCGTTACAATTACACATACGCCTCACCCCTTGCCCGCAAACGCGCGGATAATTTTTACGATACTCATATTGACAGGGCACTTACTCACGCACCTGCCGCAACCAACGCAGCCATTCCCATACACCAGCTTATGCATAAACCGCTGGCGGAACCGCTCCTTGTGCGACGGGCGCGGGTTGCCATGCGCCATTTGCGTAAAGTCTGCAAACATGCAGGAGTCTAGGCAGCGGTGGTGCTTTGTCGTTTGCCCTGTGTTAAAGCTGCCGATATCGTAGCATTGGCAAGTTGGGCAGATATATGTGCATGTGCCGCACGCAATGCAGGTTTTGTACAACTCGTCCCATTGCGGTGCGTTAAATATTTCTAATAAATTTTTTGAGTCGAATGAATCGAGTGGAAATTTTAAAGACTCGTTATTGCGGGTTTGTTTTGCAATCCCATGGGTTTCTTCTAATATATTAGCAAGGGCGGCGGTTAAACGCTCGCCTTTTTCTGTGTGGGCTTTCCAGTATAATTCCGTCTCTGTAAGCCAAGTTGAAATATCGCCGGCGGGGTGGGTGTGGTCTATGTCAAACGTATTGCAAAGGCATGTTACATTTGGCTTTTCACATGCCAGTGTTATTACCGTGGCGTTATTTCTACGGTTTGCGTAAAAACTATCCACCGGGTCGCTAAGATATACCAAGTCCAAAATCTCTAAACCCCTGGCGTCACAAGCCCGTACACCAAAAATGGTAAACCGAGTATTTTTTAATGGCTGCGGCGATATTTCAATGTTGTCATCGTTGACGGTACTGGTGTAAAGCACCTCGTATGCGGGTAAAAAAAATTGTTTAGGTGGCATGACAGTTTTTAGCGTGCGTAAATCTACGTTTGCCTGTGCGTGCCATTGTGCAAAATTGACAGTATCGTCTTGGCTGGTGGGCAAATACAGTACCATTTCTTCTGCTATACTGGCATATAATTGGGGCAGTTTTTGTATGGGTATCTTATACATCGCCAATACCCCCTCTTGGTTCCGGGTCGGTATCGGCATTAAAATGCGTTAGCGGGCTATCGGCATATACATCTTCCCCGGCTCGAAATTCGCCATACATCGTGTCTATATCCTTGATAAACTTGCGGTTTAACAAATGCAGCGGGATATTCTGCGGGCAAACCCGGCTGCACTGCCCACAATCGCTACAACGCCCCGCAACATGAAACGCACGCGTTATGTGAAACATTTGCTCCTCTGCTTGGGACGCATTTGCTTTTTGCTGCGTATCGTATTTATCGTTGTCAAAAACGCATTTTTTACAATGGCATGTTGGGCAAATATTACGGCAGGCATTGCAACGTATGCATTTGCTAAGCTGCGCTTGCCAAAAAGCATAGCGTTCGTCTGCGTCTAGTTCTTCCAACCGGGTGACTTCCGTAAAGCGAGCGTTTTTGTCGGTGGTGGTGAGTGGCATGTTTTCTTCGTTTATCAATTCGTCGTATACCATATGAGTGGTTTTTGTGCAGACCATGCAGCTTTCCAGTAGCCCTTTTTCCTCGCCGTCTTGTACGTTGGCGTAACCTTGGCAGCCTACGCCAATGATGTAGGCATCTTCGCGATTTACCTGATTTTCCTTCAGTAGCTGGTTATAGCTGTAGGTGTCGCACGGGCGCATAAACACAAGGGTTTTTATGCCGGTTGCGCCTATCATGTACCTGCTTAAATTGGCGGTGCAAAATTGGTCGTATACCAAAGTGTCTAAACTTTGCAGTGTGGTAAAAAACGCAGGTTGCGGGTAGCATGGTAAGTCACCAATTTGCCACGCCAAAACTTGTTGAATTTCCCCTGTTTGCAAAAGTTCCTTAGCTCTGCTCTTCATTTGAACTTGCATCTGCCACCCTCCAATCTATAAACCGCAGGTTTTTGCCAAGCGCACAAACCTGCGCGGCGAAGTCGCTCATTACACGGGCAAACTTTGCCCCCTCGGACGCAGAAACCCATTCCAAGTGGACGCGTGCCTTCTCTATTCCCATAAAATCCAGCATGTTAAACAGCAACGCGATACGCCGCCGTGTGTAGTAATTGCCGGTACTATAGTGACAATCGCCGGGGTGGCAGCCGCAAATGATAACACCGTCTGCCCCTTTTTGAAGCGCGCGCAGCACAAACAAAGGGTCAACTCTGCACGAGCATGGTATTTTTATAACCTTAACCACTGCGGGATAATTTAAGCGGGAAGTCCCTGCAAGGTCTGCGCCTGCATAACTGCACCAGTTGCAGCAAAAGGCTACTATATTTACCGACATATGGCATCCACCTCCGCCATCAGTTGTTTGTGGCTAAACCCTTGCAAATCCATTGCGCCAGATGGGCAAGTGACTGCACACGCACCACAGCCCTGACACAGTGCAGCGTTTACTTCTGCCGTGCCTTGTGTGGTAGAAAGTGCCCAGTATGGGCAAACACCTACACATGCGGCGCATCCATTGCATAAATCTGCGTCCGACTTTGCCGTGCAGGGGTTGGTGGTTAGCTTATCTTTAACCAAAATGCCGATTGCCTTACACGCCGCGGCACTTGCTTGTGCTACGGTTTCCGGGATATCTTTTGGCCCGTGGCACACACCGGATAGGAATATACCTGCGGTAGCACTTTCGACCGGGCGCAGTTTGGGATGCGCTTCGGTGAAAAACAAGTTTGCGTCTACACCAGTGGACAGTAGCTTAGAAATGCGTTTGGCACTGGAATGTGGCTGTATTGCGGTGGCAAGTACCACCATGTCCGTTTTGTGGTCTATGCGCTTGTTGTCCAGCATGTCTACTGCCTGAACATACAAACCATCGCCCTCGTCCGCAACTTTACCCACTTGCCCTTTGATGTAATTTACGCCGTATACTTCCACTGCGCGGCGGTAGAACTCGTCAAAATTTTTGCCGGGGGTGCGTACGTCTATATAAAAAACATTGATATCAATTTCGGGGTGCTTCTCTTTTATGGCGATAGCGTGTTTTGCGGTGTACATACAGCATATTTTTGAACAATACGGCTTGCCGCGTTTTGTTGCGTCGCGGCTGCAAACGCATTGTATAAAGGTTATACTTTGCGGTTTTTTACCGCATGATGGGCGCAAAAGCTTGCCGCCTGTTGGCCCTGCCGCGTTCATAATACGTTCCAACTCCAGCGATGTTATAACGTCGTTGCTATCGTGGTACGCATATTCGCCAAAACTATCAAGCGCAGTTGGCTCAAACCCTGTTGCCACAACTATTACGCCATAGGTCTGTTGCAGCAGTTCGTCCTCTTGTGAAAAATCTATAGCATCTGGTTGGCACAGTTTTTCGCACAGTCCGCATTTGCCTGTCTTAAATTTAATGCAGATTTCGCGGTCGATAACAGGCACATTTGGCACGGCTTGGGCAAACGGCGTGTAAATGGCCTTGCGGTTTGTCAGCCCGCTTTCAAACTCGCTTGGGGTTTTTGCGGGGCATTTTGCCCAGCATTCGCCGCAGCCTGTGCATTTATCTATGCGTACGCTACGCGCCTTTTTGCGGATTGTTACATTAAAATTGCCGACAAAACCTTCAACTTTTTCTATCTCGCTATAAGTATGAAGGTTTATTTTGTCGTGCGCGGCGGCGTCTACCATTTTGGGTGTCAAAATGCAAGCGGCGCAGTCTAGCGTTGGGAACGTTTTGTCCAATTGTGCCATTTTGCCGCCTATGCTGGGGGTGGATTCCACAAGGTCTACAGCAAAACCGGCATCGGCGATGTCCAGCGCAGTTTGGATACCTGCAATGCCACCGCCAATAACCAAAGCCCGCTTTGCCACAGGGCTAAACCCCGGGAACAGCGGTGCATTGTTATGTACTTTTGCTATAGCCGCACGCGCCAGCACCAGTGCCTTGTTCGTGGCATCATTCCTATCCTTGTGTACCCAAGAACATTGCTCGCGTATGTTTGCAATTTCTACCATATAGGGGTTTATGCCGGCTTTTTCTGCCGCTTTACGAAATGTACTTTCGTGCATTCTTGGTGAACAGGCGCATACCACAACGCCAGTAAGCTGGTTTGCCACGATAGCCTCGCGGATTAGTTGCTGCCCCGCCTCTGCACACAGGTATGGGTATTCCGCGGCAAAGGCAACGCCAGCCTCACCCAACACCTGCGTCACGATATATGATGTGTCAACTGTAGATTTTATATTAGAGCCGCAATGGCATACAAAAACGCCTATCTTTTCCATGCAGAGCCCTCCTATTTACGATATTTACGAAACACGCTGACCAGCAATTGCTGCGGCATGTCGGGGTCTACCAGTTGCGGTATTTCGTCGGGCAAGATATTTTCGTGGTCTTTTTGTCGTGCTACCATAAGCCGTACTGCTTCCAGCAGCCTTGCGGGCTTCACATCGCGTGGGCAACGTTGAATGCAGCAGAAACAAGAAACGCACTGCCATATAGCGGAAGATTTCAGCAGGGTTTCCGTTTCGCCAGCCCTAACCCGTGCCACAAACTGGTGCGGGCGAATGTCCATGTCCTCGCCAACAGGGCAACTGGCACTGCAACGCCCGCATGCCATGCACTTGCTAATATCCGCGCTGCTTATTGTTAGAATTTCGTCTTTCATGCTGTTATCACCCCTAACGCCTGTGCCAAAATTTCTGTGAAGTACAAAATAGGCAGGTTGCCACAATTTTGTGCAATGTTGTATTGGCAAAGTGGGCAGGCGGTTATAAGTTCCGTTGCGCCTTTACGCGTCGCAGACGTTACAATTTTTTCGCACATGGTTTGGGTTTTCGGCTTGTCTTTTAGCGCACGATAACCGCCGCAACATTCGTTGCGGTATGGGTAGCGTATAGGTTCTGCACCTAGGGCGGCTATTAATTCCTCAAAGATATTTGGGTTTTCGGGGTCATCAAAACCCAGCACTTCGGCGGGGCGCAAAAGCATACACCCGTAGTAAGCACCAATTTTACGCCCTGTAATCGGGGCGGTTACTTTTTGTTTTATAGCATCAAAGCCTATGTATTGCTTTAGCACCTGTATATAATGCAGCACTTCAACCTCGCCTGTGTAATCCAGGTCGTTGTCGTATTTTTGTACTATGGCGCAAAAGTCCTTATCGTTGCGGGCTTGGTGGTTTACCTGCTTAAATACATGGAAACACGCCGAGCAAAGGGTAACAAGCGGCAGCCCCTTGTCACGCGCTTGTTTAAGTGCGCGCATGGCAGGTAATTTAGGTGCAATTTCGTCTGTGCCAAGCGGGAACACCGCACCGCAGCATTGCCAGTTTTCTATTTCTTCTAATGTAAAGCCAAGAACGTTGGCAGACAGGCGGGCATAGTTGTCTAATTTTTGTGCCGTGGTGGATAGGGTACAGCCTGGATAATATGCAAAAACCATAGTATCACACCTTTTACGAATGATATTATAAGGATAAGCTTTTTTGAAGGGCTTGTCTAGTAGCGGGAATTGCACCGCCTTGACTTATTGGCAATTAGTGTTTATGTTTATACCAACGTACAGGAGTTGATACAATGCAAAATTTCATAAACTTTATAACTCAGCCAAGCACCATTGCAATTATTATCATTGTTTTGCTAATGGCTCTTTTTATTTTGGAGCTTTTGCCAATTGCCACCACGGCGATACTTGCTTGCATTGCAATGGCTGTTTTTGGCGTGATACCGTTTAGCCGTGCGTTCTCTGGTTTTGGTAACGACATTGTATTCCTTATGGCGGGCATGATGACCGTTGGTAACGCGCTTTTTGAAACAGGCGCGGCCAGGGTAATGGGTAGCAAAATTATCAAAATGGTAGGTACCAATGAAAAAATTTTCCTTGTCGCGCTTATTGTTGTTGCATTGCCTATTTCTGCATTTTTGAGCAATACCGCCACCGCGGCAATTATGTTGCCAATAGCAGCGGCGGGTATAAGTGCCAGCGGCGGCAAATTTACAAAGAAAAATACCTACATGATAGTGGGCATGGCAGCTGTAACCGGTGGAGGGCTTACTCTGGTGTCTAGCCCGCCACAGCTTATAGCACAGGGTATATTGGAAGATGGCGGCCACGAGGTGATGGGTTTTTTTGATATTGGGGTATTTGGGCTGCCGCTGTTTATTTTGCTAATTGTTTTTGCAACAACAATAGGTTATAAATTGCAAAAACACGTTTTTAATTTTGAAGAAGTGCCGGACACTGCGCCTGCTACAAATGATGAAACTGAGCCGCCGGTTAATAAACGCAAAATGTGGACTTCCGTTGCGGTATTGGCTTTTTGCGTGGTTGGTTTTATCACAGGATTGTGGTCTGCAGGTATTGTGGCGATGATAGGTGCGGTAGTGTGTGTGGTCACGGGTTGTATCTCGCAAAAAAAAGCATTTCAAAAAATGGATTGGACAACGATAATTATTTTTGGCTGCTCGTTTGGTTTTGCCGCGGGGCTGGAGTATAGCGGCGCAGGCGAAATGATTGCAAACGCCACTATCCGTCTGTTGGGTGACGCAATAAGCCCATGGCTTTTGTGCGCGGCACTTGCGTTTATCGCCGTGCTGCTTACCAATTTTATGTCCAGTACTGCAACGGCGGCATTGTTAATCCCCATTGCAGTGTTTTCTGCGGTGGAGATGGGGTACGATGTACGCAGCGTGGTAATGGCGGTTGCTATTGCGTCCAGCATTGGCTACGCGACGCCAATGTCTACCCCGCCAATGACAATGACGCTACCCGCGGGGTACAGGTTTGTGGATTACATTAAAGTTGGCGGGCTATTTAACCTGCTGGCATTTATATTAATTGTACTGTTGTTTCCACTTGTGTTGACCTTTTAAAGTTGTTCGTTTTGGGATATAATGTAAGAAAAATTACAACACAAAGGAGTTTAAATTTATGAAGGAACTAAAAGGCACCAAGACCGAAAAAAATCTCCTTGCTGCATTTGCGGGGGAAAGCCAAGCTGCAATCAAGTACGCTTACTATGCCGCCCGCGCAAGAAAAGATGGATACCAGCAAATTGCAGGTATTTTTGAAGAAACGAGTGGTAACGAAAAAGAGCACGCAAAATTATGGTTTAAGGCGTTGCACGACGGTGGTGTGCCAGAAACAACAGCAAACCTACTGGATGCTGCAGAGGGCGAATTGTACGAATGGTCGGATATGTACAAAGAATTTGCCGAAGAAGCAAAGGCTGAAGGTTTTACAGAACTTGCAGTACGTTTTGCTGCTGTTGGCGCAGTAGAAAAAAGCCACGAAGAGCGTTATCGCACACTGCTTGCGAACATTAAAAACGACACTGTGTTTGCGAAGCAGACAAAAGAAGTTTGGATATGCCGTAACTGTGGGCATTTGCACGATGCTACAAGTGCGCCGGAATTATGCCCCGTATGTGTACATGGTAAAGCATTCTTTGAAATTAGAGCGGTAAATTATTAATAAAAGAGAAAAGCACTTGTCCCCTATGTTGAAGGGACAAGTGCTTTTTTTTGTAGCTATTTATTGAACCGGGTTAACCAGCGTCAATTCAAGTGTTTGTTCATACGCAGTGACAGTCAAGTATATCCGTTGCCAAGGTGCGTGAAAGTTTACATCAAAGCTACCTTGCGGCGACACGCCCACTGTGTTGATTCTGCGCAGGTGTTCCATCGCGCATTCACCATCTTGATCCACCGCTGTGATTTCGTCGATTAACACGTTGGCATTTACACCATCTAACCGTGTCCACAGGCGAATCAGCCCTGCGCCTGCCAGCGATTGGTTGTTGATTACTCCGTTGTTGAACACATTGAGGCTAAACTCCGGCAGGTCTACCGGTGGCACTGGGTTTATGAGTTCAAGCGTTACTGTTTGACCCAATACTGTTGCCGTAAGGTAAATTCTGTGCCAGTTCGCATGGAAGTTTACATCGATGAGGTTGACATAACCTGGGTTAGCCCATGGCTGGTTAACGCGCACAAGATGCATCGCGCATGCGCCATCTTGGTCAACTGCGGTAACGGTTAGGCTGTCTGGAACCGGCGCATTTGCATCGTCCAGCCTCGTCCAGATGCGGATGATTCCAGCATTCGCTAGGGATTGGTTGTTAATCACGCCATTGTTAAATGCGTGCAGACCAAACTCAGGGATGACCGGCGGCCGTGGGTTGATCAGCACAAGTTCAACTGTTTGGCCAAACACAGTGGCTGCAAAGTAAATCGTATGCCAGTTTGCATTAAAGTTTACGTCGATGAGGTTGACATAACCCGGGTTGGCCCAAGGCTGGTTAATGCGGACAAATTCCATTGCGCATGCGCCGTCTTGGTCAACCGCGGCTACGGTTAAGCCGGCGTAAGGCACCAGCGCGTTTGCGCCCATCAGCTGTGTCCAAATGCGGATAACGCCGCTGTCTGCCAGCGATTGGTTGTTAATCACGCCATTGTTAAACGCATGCAGGCTAAAGAAGCGTGGGTTGATAAGTGTTAACTCAGCCACTTGCTCATTCAGCGTAGCAGTGAGGTAAATACGCTGCCAAGGCGCGTGCATGTTCGCGTCGATAAAGTTGACATAAGCTTGGTTGTTCCACGGGCGGTTGATGTTTACAAAGTGCATCGCACAATCGCCGTTTGGTAAGGTAGCAGTAACGGTTAAATCGGCGTAAGGCACCAGCGCATTTACACCGTCAAGACGCGTCCAAATGCGGATATTACCGCCGCCTGCAAGGGATTGGTTATTGATTACGCCGTTGTTGAATGCATGTAGGCTAAATTCTGCGACTTCTATCGGATATTCGGCAGCAGGGAAGAAGCTTAACAGTGCATCAACAAGTCTTTCTGCAAAAATTTCTTGATTTGCAGGGTCAATCATCCAGCGGAAATCTTCGACGTTGGTCATAAATGCCATTTCGATAAGCATCGCCGGTGTCCAGGATTGGTTTACAGCACCAAAGTTGGCGTGTCTAACATTTGGATTTAGGCGGGTAGTAGCGGGCATTAGATTCCATAGATACGCATTCACGTGCGCCGCAAATGGCGTGGACGCAACACTATTTTGATTTGCTAAGTTTTGCACCCAGCCCGTATAACCCCTTACGTTAATTAGGTTTACAGTATTACCCATAGCATCTGCATGGAAAGAGATAAACGCATCTGGGCGTGCTGATTGCGCGTATTGGCGCCTAATGCCCAGTGTTACCGCGCCTCCTGCTGTTGGGTCAAACGGTGTGCCCGTTATGACCACGTTTGCGCCAAGGCCTACAAGTAAGCCGTATACATTGTTTACGTTAACGTAGTTAATGTCAGCCTCTGTCCAGCGATAGCCTTCGACAGAACGGTTTAGACCCATTGGCCCAAGTGCGCCAGGGTCGGTATTACCATGGCCAATATCAAGCACAAATGTAAAACCTTCAAATGGTTGTGCCGGATTTGCGCTTAGGCTTCTGCGTACCTGTACGAAGAACTCAAAACGTCCGCCAACAACGTCAAAGTCTACACCGTTGAAGGTATATTGGTCATGGATAATAAATGTCAAATATCCACTTGTCCAAGTTACACTTTGGAATATAGAGTTTGCAGGGTTGTGTGGTTGGCTGAATATTGGCTCTATAGGTGTACGCAATGTAATACGCTGTCCGCCGTCGTACAAATTAACAAGTGCATTAAAGTACGGGTTGCCAAAGCCGCTGTTCCAAGTAACGGCTGGGCTTGTACCCGGGATAATGGCCGTAGATGTAGTGTTTGGTGGCGGTGTGCCTGTAAATGCCCAAGATACGATCTCTTGGTTTGTGTTTCTTGTAAAGATACCATCGGTTAGAACGGTATCGGCACCAATAAACGGTTCAAACTCTACATACGTTTCTTCTAAAGGTTCGATTTCATCCATCGCAGGTATAACTCTGGTGACATTGTGAGTAATTGTACCCACGCCAGGCTGGAAGAATTCGAAGGTGTTAAGCCCAGGCTCAACAGGTGTCCATACTTGGAAGAAACCTTCCGGTGTACGTCGCATGGTTGCAGTAGCACCAACTACGCCACAGTCTTCGACAAGTACCCATTCTGTCCAAACTTGCGCGTCTTCAATCATATTGCCACGCCTCATAAATAGAGGGATACCAGTGTAGCTGCTGCCGATGATGTTCGTATTTGCTTGGCCGGATGCTACAGAGCCTGTCACAGCCGCCGCAGGTGCAAAGAACAATTGATCCATATGCAACAACGGTGTGTCGCCAGGTAGGCCGGAATCTGTACGGACATAAACTGTAAATGTGCGTGTCCCCGCCCCTGCAGCATTGGTAGCCGCTACGGTAAATGTAAATACTCCACCTTGAGTTGGTGTGCCAAGTATAACCCCTGTTGCCGCTATAAGCCTTAGCCCTGCTGGCAATTGCCCGCTTGTGACTGTCCACAAAGTAGGTGCAAAGTTGTTTTGCGATGCGGCCAGCTGATAGGCAAAATGCTCGCCTACCTCGGCATTGGGGATTACATTGGTTGTAACAACAGGAACAGAAATATTTGGTGCCGGTGCATTGTTTAATGCGTCCAAAATTGCGTAGAATGCAGGCTTGGTACGGAAGTTGGCATCAAATGGTAGCGGGTGTCCCCAGTTTATCCAGCTTTGATGGTCTGCCTTGCCCCATAATGATACGCGTTCGATATAATCGGAAAATTCCAAGTACCAGCTAAACAGCAAGCCATAACGCGCTGCTTGCGCTTGGAATAGTGCCGGAGTTGGCGTAGCCGGTGAACCAGAGCTTCCGCCAATGACTATATCCATTTCTGTAATGCCAATGCGCACGCCTGTGCTAATGTATAATTCCAGCGCATCTCTTACATGTTGAGGGTCTGTCATCCAGCCGGTTAATCCATAGTGCGACTGCATTCCCATACCCTCTATAAGCAAGCGGCCGTCGTACAATGGGTCTTGTGTCCAGCGGGTATTGATATCAACGATCATTGCGGCAATGGCGTCGCGTTTGCCGGGGACATGCTCGTTGTAGTCGTTGTAGTATAAAATTGCGAATGGGTCGTATATGCGCGCAAACCTAAATGCGTAGAACACAAAGTCCGACCCACATTCGTCGCCCGTTGCGCCATTGGCAAAAGCGTTGTACCACTGCGACTGATTGGTAGCATTTAAGCCATTGCCTGCGCTACGCATGTGCGCACGCCAGTTGGGGTTATTATTCCAACCCGGTTGGTGGCTTGTGCCGGCAATCACTTCGTTTAAAACGTCCCAAGAGAAGATTCTACCCGCATAACGCCCTGCTACGGTGCTGATATACAGGTGCATATTTTCGATAGCTTGTGCGCGGGTAAGTGGTGTAGTTGTGCCCGGCACGGTGGTAAGCCATGGTGGCGACTGCGAATGCCATACAAGCGTATGCCCAACCATTGCAAGGTCGTTGTCTTCTGCCCAGTTTACAATCTGGTCTGCAATGCCAAAATTCCAAGTGTTTGGGTTTGGCGCAATGCTGTCTACCTTGTGGTTGTTTTCTGCAGTTACAGCGTTAAAGTGGTGTAAAAAGCCGTCCGTGGTGTTAAAGGCGTTCATGGTTGCAGCGTTGCTCCAAATGTTGCCGAACAAGAAATATTGCTCAAAAGCTTCCGCAAGTGATTGCGCTGTCAAATCCCATTCGGGAAGAATGACATAATCCGACCCGCGGTCACCAATGCGCACCACTTCTATGCCGTCGATATACATAAAGCTTGGCGTTGGCGAACCACCTGTCATAATGCGCACACCGCGCTGGTTGCCAATGAAATGCTCCATAAGTTGCGGTGCGGTTAACGTGTGGGATATCGACCATTCGCCGCTGGCAGGTACAGTGACCGTCGCGTAAGAACCCCAGTTGGCGTCTGTGCGCCCAAGGGAAATTGTCACGCCTGGTGTTGCCCTACCACTTGCACGGAACGTATAGACAGCACCATATGTCAAATCTAACGCGTTAAAAATAATATCTACGGCATAGAAATTTTGCACCCTGTTTGCCATGTGAATAGAATTGCCCGTACCTGATGGGTGTGGCACGATAGTAAATACCGGGCTACCGGAATGCAATAGATATGGCGTGCCGTCAAAGAATGGGCCGCCTGTGCTACTAAAGCCATGCGGGTGGTCTTGCATAAACTGGTCAAGCGTTAGGCAGTACAAGACTGTTTCTATCGGTGTTGGGATGTATGGTGGTTCGCCGGGTACAGGCGGCACATCTGCCCGTGCCGGAAGAACAGAACCAATTTCGATATTGTAGATGAAAATGCCCATTGCTGTACCGGCACTATTGGTTTGTATCCGTAATGCTGCCGAACCTGTCGCGTCAAAGGTTGCCTGCGTCACTGTATATTGCAGGGTAAACTCCTGGCTAAACGTAGACACAGCCATCGTATTGAGCCAACCCCAAGGGCTTCCACCCTGCCCTAACACCATTTGCGTGCCGGCAGGTGGTTCTTCTTCTACGCGGCCGGTTACTCTAATGATATCGCCAATTTCCAGGGCATCACGATGAATATCTAACGTATGCCAGTCGGCGGTTCTGCCTGTGATATGCAGGAATCTTGCACCTTGGTATTCGATTAAGGTTATTTCTGCCGGGCTGCCCCCGCCGCCTGGGCGAACCAGCACATCATGCCCAGAAAAGGTTGTAACGTCACCGTCATTTAACGCAAGATAGTATGCGTCGGTTGCCAATTCCCACCTAACGTCGGGTAGGATGGGTGTGCCGCCGGCTGGCGGCTGCGGTGGCGGGACTGTCGCCGGCAAGCTTGTGCCAACCTCGATTGTATATATGAAGAAAGACATACTTGCACCCGCGCCATTGGTGGTAATCCTAATGCTAGTAAATGTGTCAAGCTCTGTTGCGGTAAGGGTTCGGCTAATCTGGAATACCCCGTCGGTTGTAAGTGCTACTGTGCTTCCCCAGCTAAAGCCCGGGTTGCCTTGTAGCATAATTGCCGCGTCTGTAGGTGCTTCACCATCTACACGCCCACTTACGCGAATGGTATATGTGTTGCCTGCAAGCAATGCCATTGGCGTAAGCATAATGTCTAGCCCATGCCAATCTGCCGACCTGTTGCCCATATGCAGGTAGTTGTACCCACCATAAGTGCGAACGGTAAACGCTGCTGCGCCGCTGCCTTGCAGGTATGGCGTGCCACCAAGCGTTGTTGTACCCAGGTCTGCATTTTGGATAAAACTGTCTTGCCCAAGGTGGTATATGATATCGCGAGTGTCAACTGTGCCAGCATCTTGCGAGCGGGAGATGATAATGTGATCGATAAAGAAGCTGGTGTTTGCAAGTACACCGCTGCCCCAAACATTTGGGTGTATGTGGATATTGTACGATAAGTCGCCAGATGCTAAAATATGCGAAATCGAAAAGGCTGGCGAAGTGTTAAATACTTGAACCAATGTGTTCCATGCACCAGAGCGTCTGATCATCATGCCCTGGTCGGCAGTTGGGAAGTTAGCCCCGGAACGCCCTGTGATTACTATCGCATCATCGGCTTCCAGGTCTAGCATTGCAGCCAAGTGGGTTAAAAGCAATGTAAGTCCGTCCCCATTGCTATCGACCCCCGCTACATAAACAGACAGCGAATCGTCAGCATTTTCCACCAGCGTCAATTCTGCTGCGCCAAATGGCTGCAATGCTCCAGCAAGCCCAGGGAACGCCCCCGGTGCCAAAGGGGCAAGTGCGTCTGCCAAATCGAATAAAATCGTATGGTCGCCCGGTATGGTTGGGCGCACCGGTTCGACCGATGGTGTATACCCGGTGGCTACAGGCAATTCATAACTGCCATCAGGTACTTCGTCTGCAATCACCCCCACCGGTAAAAGGAAAACGACCATGACCACTGCCATAAAACAAGCGACAGCACGCTTTGCAAAACTTTTGTGCTTCATTTTAGAAACACTCCTTTCCATTTTCATTAAGTTTAGAACCTTTTCATAAGGTTCTGCTAGTAAAATTATACAATACAGGCATTATTCACAACATGGATTATGTAAAAGAAATTTATCTTTAGTAAATATGTATGAGGCAAAATAAAAGAACTATGCGTTGTTTGCTGAAAATAGACATCTTTCTAAATGAGTGAGCCAGGCACAAATCCTGCTTTGCTGCCGTACTATAAAATTAAGGAGGCGAAAACATGACCCCAGATTCTAAATGCCCAATGACAGGCAGCTCCGGCAGCAGGCCGGACTTTACAAGAGGTAAAACAATTCACGATTGGTGGCCAAACGCACTTGACCTAAGCGTTTTGCATCAAAACTCTCATTTAAGTAACCCCATGGGGGCAAATTTTAATTACATACAAGCATTTAACACACTTGACCTACAAGCTGTAAAAGACGACCTTACCGCTATGATGCAAGACTCGCAAGACTGGTGGCCAGCAGACTATGGGCATTATGGGCCGTTTTTTATACGTATGGCATGGCACAGTGCAGGAACGTATCGTATTCAAGACGGGCGTGGCGGCGCAAAGGACGGTACGCAACGCTTCCCGCCGCTAAATAGCTGGCCGGATAATGTAAACTTAGATAAGGCGCGGCGGCTTTTGTGGCCAATAAAGCAAAAATACGGCAGGAAAATTTCCTGGGCAGACCTGATGATATTAGCGGGCAATTGCGCAATGGAATCTATGGGGTTAAAGCTGATTGGTTTTGCAGGCGGGCGCGAAGATGTATGGGAGCCGCAGCAAGACGTTTTTTGGGGTGCGGAAACAACATGGCTTGGCGACGACGATAGATACACCGGTGACAGACAACTTGACAGCCCGCTGGCCGCAACGCAAATGGGACTCATTTATGTAAACCCGGAAGGGCCGGGCGGGCATCCAATCCCGCTGGAAGCGGCAAAGGACGTGCGCACAACATTCTCCCGTATGGGTATGGACGACGAAGAAACCGTTGCGCTGGTTGCAGGCGGGCATACCTTTGGTAAGACCCATGGCGCAGCCCCTGCCACCTACCTGGGGCGCGAACCAGAAGCAGCCCCCATACAAGAACAAGGCCTTGGCTGGAAAAATAGCTTTGGCACAGGCAATGCTGGCGACACCATTGGCAGCGGGCTGGAAGGTGCGTGGAAGCCAAACCCCACGACATGGGATATGGGTTACTTAAACACCCTGCTTAAACACGAATGGGAGCTGACAAAGAGCCCGGCAGGCGCGTACATTTGGCTTGCTAAAGACTGCGCAGAAGAAGATATGGTGGCAGACGCGCATGACCCAACAAAAAAACACCGCCCCATGATGACCACGGCGGACTTATCGCTTAAATTTGACCCTATATATGAAAAAATTGCGCGGGACTATCTTGCAAATCCGCAAAAATTTGAAGATGCATTTGCCAAAGCGTGGTTTAAGCTTACCCACCGCGACTTTGGGCCTACCAGCCTGTACCAAGGCGTAGATGTACCAAATGAGGAATTTCTGTGGCAAGACCCTATCCCTAAAAATGACGGTTATGACTTAACCGCGCAAGATATCTACGAATTAAAAGAACGTATCGTTTTGGCTGGGCTAACCGTTTCCCAGCTTATAAGAACCGCGTGGGCAAGTGCGTCTACCTTCCGTGGCTCGGACAAAAAAGGCGGGGCCAATGGCGGACGCATACGGTCAGAGCCACAAATTTCCTGGGAAATAAACCAGCCTGCACAGTTAAAAGTCGTGTTAGATAAATATGAACAAGTCCAGCAAGAATTTAACCAAGATGGCAGGCAGGTGTCCATTGCGGATTTAATTGTACTTGGTGGTGCGCTGGGGATAGAGCTTGCGGCAGAACACGCGGGTACACCCATAACGGTTCCATTTGCCCCGGGTAGGATGGACGCGTCACAAGCGCAGACAGATGTGCAATCTATGGCAGTATTGGAGCCGATTTACGATGGTTTTAGAAACTACCTGCAACGGGATTTTACAACCCTGCCGGAAGCATTGCTGGTTGACAAGGCACAACTCTTGAACCTTACCGTCCCGGAGATGACGGTACTACTTGGCGGTTTGCGTGTGTTGTTTAATAATTACGGGCATTCTTTTGACGGCGTGCTAACCAACGCCCCGGGAATGTTAACCAACGACTTTTTTATAAACTTACTGGATATGGGAACAGAATGGAAGCCCACCAACGACAAAAACTTATTTGTTGGCATGTGCCGCAAAACGGGCGAGCAAAAATGGACGGCCACCCGTGTAGACCTTATCTTTGGGCATGACGCGCAACTGCGCGCCTGTGCAGAAGTTTATGCCGCAAGCGATGGCCGCGAAAAATTTTTACACGACTTTGTTGCCGCATGGAACAAGGTAATGAATGCAGACAGGTTTGATTTGTTATAATATGAAGATACTTTACTTGACGCTGGGTTTTATTTGCCTTGGGCTTGGTGCTGCAGGCATTGTAATGCCGTTTGTGCCAACAACGCCGCTTGTCTTGCTGGCGGCGTTGTTTTTTGGCAAAAGTTCTAAACGGTTGCATACCTGGTTTATTGCCACACGTTTTTACAAGCGCAATATCGAAGGGTTTGTTAAAGAACGCGCGATGACTGTGTGTGCAAAGCTAAAATTGCTGGTTACGATAACTATTTTTATGGGGTTAAGTTTTTATATCATGCGTATAACGCAGGCACCGTATGTGGCACAAACGATACTGGCGGTGGTGTGGGCAGCGCATGTGTTATATTTTGGGTTGGTGGTTAGGACAGTGGAGGGGAAGTAAAGGGCGTTTACAGCGCCTTTTTTTGTTGCCCAAAACTTGTGACATTTTCCTAGTGAAATGTATATCGGCCTAATATATACTACGTGCAAGTCAAGAGGCACCACCCATACAACCCTCTCTAGCACCGGCACTAACGACAAACGGTAGCCCCGTCCCTGCGTATAGCCCCCGGTTTTATGATTGCCGTTGTTTGTGCGTTTTTACCTTAT
>Ga0136643_10002832_pt1 | contig 22882 bp, 13 predicted proteins | sample TergutLab28metaG_FD_96883 | JGI IMG/M metagenome (GOLD analysis project Ga0136643, IMG submission 96883) | Labiotermes labralis P1 segment gut microbial communities from Petit-Saut dam, French Guiana - Lab288 P1 (version 3) (version 3) | ecosystem: Host-associated > Arthropoda: Insects >... | reverse complement strand
CACCACCACCACCACCACCACCACACACTCTCTCTCTCCAGACAGTGCAGTTTCAAGGTTATGTGCACAATTTTTTTATGCTATAAATTCTGTCTACTGTATAAATGTTTGTTTTTATCGCAAATAGTTATCTGAAACATTTATTTCATTACAAGAAGCACAAATATATGTTAGATTAACCAACTCCCTAGGCAAGGTCCTTCTTGGGAAGCAAATTTTCAATCAGTTACTCAAGAAATTCTGCATATTTTAAATAGCCAAGGTCAATTACTATATTCACAAGAGGCCACATATTCTTATTTGATATATTATCTATAATTAACCTTTTGACGCCTAATGTCAACTATAGTGGTTGTACTGCACCACTAACCTCTAAAGTTGTATTTTATGTATGTATTCAACAAACACAGGTACTGAACATTTTAAACATGGTATATACTCTCCGTTTTTTTCTCTTCAAAATGCAGTTTGTTTCATAATTCTAACGTATTTGGCTCCTGAATTATTCACATTTTATATACAGTGTGTGCTAAAATTTAAAAAATAATTCCGGCGCCAAAAGGTTAAAAGAAAACGCTTATCAGTTCATCTGCACACAGGTCAATCTGTGACAAGAGGCTCCTGCATTTGCCATCCCCCATACAGGGCCACCAATTCTACCAACAAAGACAAACATTTCACATAACTCTATGTTGCATATTTTTCTGGCTACCATTCTTAAGTGTAAATTAATTGATTTTTACAACAATTCCATCTTTACATAAGGGACACACAAATTGTATTATTTCTGGCTGTATAATTAAAGGTAATGTGGTTATGAGGGCAGGAACGTTCCTCAGAATCTGTGCTTCTTTTCAGTTTTCAAAGTTTTGCTATGTGGAAGATACAAAAGGGTGAATGGTAGGCAGAATATCACATCCAAAAATACATTAATTTTTTTAAGATCTCATCAAGGCAGGTAGATATGTAACACACTGACTGACTCAACTGGACCATCTTAATGTTAAATGACCTCTAAAATTTTCTAGGAAGCTGAGCAGAAGGATTTACTGCAATTCCTGACATTCCTACAGAATCATAGCAGTGAAGTATGTGACCTGCAGTCCCTGCCAAAGGCAGCCGCATATGGAGAGCCTGCAGTGGTACAGGCATGGCTGAATACAGGTGTAAACCCAGACATAGTGGACAATCAGGGATATACAGCTTTGCAAAGGGCTACCATTGCAGGAAACCTGCAACTTGTTGAGTTGTTAGTACAGAATGGAGCAAACCTGACTGCAATGTCTAGCAACCAGTTTGGTGACCTCCCTATCCATTTAGCTGTGGCATATGGTCATCAAAACATAGTTGGCTGGATGCTGGATAACGGGGTTCCTGTAGACATTAGGAACAGACTGGGAGCTACATCGTTACACTCTGCTGCACAAAATAACAGGCTGGAAATAGCTCATTTGCTTCTGGACAGAGGAGCTGATGTTAATGCCAAGGTTATCAACAGTGACAACAGAACTCCACTTCATGAAGCAGCAGCAATTGGGTCTGAGGGTTTGGTACAACTGCTACTGGACCACGGTGCAGATATCAGTGCTGTCACTAGTGATGAGAACCAAACACCACTGCACTGGGCTGAGAAAGAAGGACAAATGAGAACAGCAGAACTTCTCATACTAAGCAGAGCAGACATTACTGCACGCGATGTGAATGGGAAAACACCACTGGACTTGGCACCAGGTTACATAAATGGCATACGATACCCATGGAATTAGACAAGGTACCTGCTATGAGGATAGCACATTACAACAGTAAGTGCAGTCTTTGTTGATGAAAGTGTATGAAATTGTGGAACATATTTATCATAATTTTAAAGCCCTATAATTTTTTACCATGAAGAACATTAATTTGCGCTTAATTTCCTTGTACAATGTTTCACCAACAATGAGACCTTGTTCTGCTCTATGATTCATTACCAGCACATACAAACTTCAAATTACTCAAGAATGATAAAAATAAAGCATATTTATGCTCTGTTATCAGCACATCCATATAAAAATGAAGTTATGTTAAAGGTCTTTATTTTAAAAGGATCAGGTGCTGGTACAGCAGTATGTACTCACTAGATTCATTTTCTTTCTTTCATCTGAAAATCACTGAAAATAAAAGCAAGCTAGACAATGCACACATAATACTGGAGCACATTTAATTTACTATTGTTGCAATGAAAAAGCAACCACGCATCCCCTAAGTACAGTCGAGATAGAGAATGTAATGTACTGTTTATACTTCCTTGGCTGTCCTAACATCTTAATACTTTTTGGGTTAAAGATACTGACTATATGAAGATTTTATGTTGTGTCAATAAAAGAAACGTGTGTAGTCTGACACTACCTTTATATATATAGATTCAGTTTGTACCTCACACAGAAAACTGTGAGCTTGAGCTTCCATCAGAAAGAACATTCACCCTATGTTTGTTCTAATGGAAGCATATGGTGTTATCTATGAAGAATGAACTGTCTATTTATGTGCAAGATAGGCAATGTAATCAAAACTGAAAACCCAGCCATGGAAATGCAAAATGTGTTCTTTTACACTGTAGTATTACATGTCACTGTCAACAGTGGTTTTAAGGTGATTTCATGTAGCTGAGAAGAATAAGGTGTAGTTATGTCTTCAGGTAAATTGCCCGATATTTTGTCCGATTTTAAGCAAATTTGGATTTCGTCACATAAATTTTATGGAAGTCATCAGCAGTATCAAATTTCAAGCCAGTAGGAGCCAAGCTGATACAAGCAGACAGACAGATGGATGAATGCTTAGACATGATGAAGCAAAAAGTAGCTTTTTGTGAATAAGCAAACATGTCTAATAGATACACATTTATCAAACTACAACACCAGTCTACAGATCTGGTACTAAATGTATTGCCCAAAAACATCAACTGTTCTACCATTTTGATTAAATTTTCTTAAATGTTTTGAAAATGCAGAAAATTAATTAATGTTATCAAATCTTTTGTTTCAAATAAATACTTGACACACTAGGCAAATGTGTGCTCAGGGCTGAACCATATGGTCCAATTCACTACTAGTAACTGAGCATTTTTTTTAAGTGTTTACAACAGCAATCTACAGCACTTTAACTGTTAACTTCATCTAATCCATCTGCAAATAAGAACCAAAGATATGCTGAAAGGATTTTTATGTAATTTTGTACTAGGGGACTTAACATGCATACACTAGTTAAAATTAGCACCCTTCTCTTGACATCTGGCTGGGAATGGACAGATTGCATTAAGTCTTTACACGCATGTCTGAATGAGTTTTGGGTATACAAACATTATAAAGAGAGAGAGAGAGAGAAAAAATGTTATCTCTGCCACACTATTTCTGCAACCTGCTGCAGTTGTCATCCATTCCTGAGATTCTCAAATTGTTGTTTCAATACAAACAAGCTGTCAGGAATTGATCAAGTTACAGATGGCACAACCAGGAAGTATAATTAAGCATAATGCAGGATAATGATGTCTATTTATATTCAACGCTTACGTTAAATACATGGACGCATCAGATATATTGTCCTTTTGCCTGTGTACTAACAGTGAAAATGGTCAAATGTATGGAACCCGACAACTTGAAAAGAATCATATGCATACAGAAACTGAAAGGATGATCAATTTTATATTTTACAAAAATCACTATGTAACAAACCCCGTGCATGGTTTGGAAATATCTCCTATGTGCTACACCAGGTTTCTTCAAGATATCAAATTACAGTGACAATGCAGCATACTACTTGACTGAACAAAGAGACAGACAACACTCCACCCACCTCCAACCGTCAGCATAACAAATGTAAAGTCTTTGGCAGGAAACTGGAAATCCATGTGTTATTTCACACAATGCAACTGCACTTTATTTCCCATTAGTGTATTCTATGCTCTTTAGCATGTATGCCCTACAATACACCTTTGATTCATTTCACTTCTTTCCTTAATTCACCCTCATTAATTTTATCTACCTTCCAAGAAATTAATATCTGCAAACAGATCATATATGTATAACTACTGTCCTAAATGACACAATCAGTAATCATTCACAAAATCTTGTGCATACAACAAAGAAAACAGTAGTGAAAGAGACATGGTTGCCAATCAGAGAACTAGACAATTGTATACAATGCTTAAAACATCTCAGATCAGACTGTCTATTAAATGCAGGGTATGTATGATACAATGAATATTAAAAACCCTAATTAAACTACATGTGTCCCTGACAAAAGACCAAAGAAGTCTGATGAACAAATAAAATCAATAGTTGCTGACTTCTCTCTAATATGTGTGTCACTGGATACATAAAACACTGTTTATTTTTACCGAAATCTGGTGTTACAGTATATCATAAGTTTTATAATTTGATTTCATTTAGATATTTTCTAAAATTTCTACATATAGCTTGTTCATTTACAGACTAACAACTAATTTCACACCTTTCAGTTTCTGCCATGATTCTCACACCAAAACACAATCACAAGCCAGATGAATCCTACACAGTATATTCTGACATAGTAATATATTACTACAGCACTTTATGTGTGTTTTACAAGTATGTGATTTCACAGTACATGTGTAATGGAAACCCTAATAAAGGTTGTCTTTCCTTATAAACAACTTACTATTTACACAAAATTATTTTTATATGTACAATTAGGTTACAAAAGATAAATTAAATATAGAAGAAAAGTATAAAATTAAGAAAAATCAATGTACCTTAGTTTCTATGGTAGCATATACTTAATGCAATTAAAAAAATTAAAAAACTCCTCCATTTACAACTTCTTATTAATGCACACTCCTCATTTATGTATCAACAAAATACACATCACTTGAATTTTTTACAGAAAATACTGCACAGGAGTGTGCACCAAATGAAACTGCATATTTAAACAACAAGACAATGACACAAATGTGCACAAGAACCTTACAGTCTCTCTATTTGTTAGACAAAATGGAACAGTGCAGCTGAACGTGTACTACCTTTGGATTTCCATACTTTAATCTAGTGCCTTAACCAAGGCTGTATCAGGCTTCAGAAAATGTGTTATTAGTAAGGTAAGAAGGCCACAAGACAAACCCAAAAAAATAGATGTACATTTTATTTCATGTGTAATGCTTGTAACTCAAGCTAAATCTACACATAGCCTAGCAGTTATCAATGGACAGAAGACACTGATTCATTCTGTAATGAGATTTGAAGCTATCCAAAATGCTACTGAGGAACAGCTACAACACCCTACTTTCCAGCAAACTTGACAATGCAGAGTTAGATGTATTAACAACTTTACATTACATACAACTACTCCACTCCATATTTAACACAATTTTTGGAATTATGGGCATATTGGATGGGAGAAACAGGAAAACATAAAGGTTGGCTGCTAGAAAATACTTTTTAAACCCAACACAATACTTCAATGGCTGAAGTCATGTACCCTGTTGGTTACATAAGCCATGTGGTGGCTATGGAATATGACCGGGTAATAGCCAACTGAAACTATGGACAGGGTAATCGGCACCATGGACAATCTGAGTGGAACACTATGTCAGATGTGCCACAGAATGACTTGTACAAGTTGAAACATGTAGCACAGCATACACATTTTTACAATCAGTAAAAGACAGATAGCTTCACTGATGTCTTCAAAACTTTCTCTGTTGATCATCAATGTAGAAATGTGGGGACAACAGTCTTACAGTGCATAACAAGTACACATTTTCAGAGATATCAGTTTGGGAAGTATATGGGTAATACTACTGTCATCCCAATCAAAATGTCTCAAATTACGAACATAGTTTTCAGTAACTTTAACCAACTTTCTCCTTTGAGAGGAAAAGATGGATGGTCAGACACTTGGCTGCAAAGATCAGCCCATCTGAATCAGTTCTGTATCCAGCTGTGACCCTTAATGAAAGGTACAGAGGAGTCTTATATTTCAACATGAACAAGTCAATGTACTTACATGTAACATAGTCAATTTGCTTTGTGAAGGAATCTGGCCCATTAAACTATCTGTATGTTAGTTGTATGAACTAATTATTATATAGGGTTGACAATAACTAACTCAGAAAATATTAAAATTAGTTTTTTTTTTTCAGAATGAGACTGGCATATTTCATTATTATATATTATTGCAGTGCCTGTATTTTAAAAGAGAAATATACATGCTGCACATTTTGAAACAAATGTGTTAGTAATAAAACAACTACAGTATTCAGTTATAAATGAGGCAGAAAACTCAACTATTCATCTGAATAAAAAAGATCAAAGGGATGAAAAATGAAAACACAAATGCTTTACTATGCCCCAAAGCTCTGTTAGTTAGAAATTAATTTATGGATTGGATATTACTTGTTCTTCTTTTACAATCAATTTTGCATCTTTTACAAGTCCACTGGGCCTTTTGAATCTTACTATTCATTACCATAACAACTAATAATATTTCATCTTTGAAGATATTCTTCTTTCTCTGAAATTATAGATGTTGGGGCAATCACTACATCCTCAAAAATAATTACTCACAAAATAATATAAACAAAACATAGATACCTTTCAAGTTAGTCAGCTGTCATTTTTGCTGGAATATTACCTATAAAATGCTACATTAAAGAGCAACTACCAACATTTCACAAGGACACTAGGGATAAGTTTATCCTACAATATAAATATATCACATACTGTTTTAACAATCATGCTACTCATTCCCACTTATTTGGTCTTCTATTATTTTGGGTTGGTAACACTGAATGTAATAACATTAGTTAGCGTGGACAGGAATTTTTTACAATGTTGCATTATTTGAGTGTCATTATGTCAATATCTGTACTTACAGAAATAAAGGTTTCTTGCTGCCCAAAAGAACTAGAAGCCTTTCATAAGAACAAATTCTAACAGCTGTTATATTACAAAATTTCACAAATGTTTGGATACCATTAAGAACAATTATTTAAGGACACACTTGGGAAGATGATGCACATTGATTTAAGTCTCCAAACTGAAGTGCATTCAACATAACATGCAGCGTAACTACTCAATGATGCCTTCATATATGATACTTTACAAGGGACCTCTCTCTTTTCAGTGAAATAGTTTTGATTTAGAAGTGCCCCATATTCTTTTAGTTACTACACATGACATTTCAGGCAACTAACTGATATATCTTTTATCAGATCACATACCCAAATAACCTGTTGCAGAAAATTAGTGTCTCTCCAGACAAGTAAACATTTCACCAGTTTCCTGCAAATTTTTTAGAATGCAGAAAAGTCCACATGACAAACAGCTCTGGGATGTAAACATACTATGTTATTTCACTGTCATACGGGACATTCTCTTACACAACAACAGAAATTAAAATATATGATACTTTTATCATTAAATATCTGGAATTGACACCTTACATGTGTGAAAATATGTCTTGGAAGGCAGTCAGATGTTAATCTTAAAATATCAGAATATGTTGTGTACCTTAAAAGTGAAGCTGTCCCTGTCCATGCTATGCAGGTGTATAGGGTAGTGGACATACAGCTTCTGACATTCTTAACCTTGATACTAGGTGGAGGTGGTATCAAGCTCCATGCCCTAGCCACTTTATTTGGGGAAAGAGTCTCCAGTAATCCACTTTAACAGATAGCAGGATGGGCATCACAGGAGGTCAAAATGCTTTGCAAAAGAAACAATACAGGCAATGTATGTACAAATGTTAACACTGAGGTACATTCTTGTAACCACTGTTGCTGTAGAAAAGCAGTAAGTATTACTTATTCTGCATGTGCTTCTGTAGCCCAAGTTATCCAGCATGCAAAGCACATGCGCCATATTGTCATCTGTGGCCTGTCCTGCTCTACTGTATTCTTCCACATTATCTCATACAAGGCATCATTTTCAGAAAAAAAGTTATTGAACACGAAATGCATGTTTTGACTTTCTCTAGAAATTTTGTCTGAAACATTATCCATTCTGGGAAGGACCAGTTCTTCTTGTCATTTGTTTAAAAAACTTGAATTTTCTCAACAGATTTTCAAAAAATACTCAAATATCAAATTGAATGAAAATCCATCAAGTCAGAGCCGAATTGTTCCATGTGGATGGACAGACAGACAGACAGACATGATGAAGCTAATTATCACTTTTCGCAATTTTGCAAACATGCCTAAAAATTCTGTTTCTTCTATGATGAATTGTACCACAATTCCTCAGCAGTCTAATTACCATTATGACTACACAATCCTGGTTCCTCCAGTCTTTGCTGTGCCAAACCAAAAGACTAGGAACATTAAGTGTAGTCTTTTAATATCCTGCATTTTAATATATATTGAAATATAATGGTCAGATGATAAATAAAAGTATTTATCAAACCAAGGATCTACAGATGAACTGTCCATCCAGTGGGAGAAAATAACATGCCCCTCTACAATCTACATAATTACGTACATGACATATCGATGAAGACCACAATCCAAGTTTTTACTCTCATGATGACCTCAAATCTGCAACTGACAGAAGATGATACAAGACAAGGAACACCTTCCATTAAGATCTACCAGTACCTTGCTTTGTTAGTGTTCCTCCATTCCTCACCTACCCTACATGTGTATTTAAATCTTATACATTTTGCACAGCACATAACATTATCCAAAATCTACACACTTGCACTGCTGGTCAGGCAAGCACAGGCAGGTTTATGCTCTGCTCTCTCTTTGGATAGCAACCTGGAAGACAAAAGATTCTGCATCGAATGACAGCAAGCATTTCCTGCCCTCAATCTGCTCTTAATTTCTTCCGCAATAGAATTTTGATGTTTTCAGTACTTACAGGTACTAACTGAGAAAGAAGGTAATGAAATAATACAATACATGCAAACTGGATGGCAGTGAAAAACCACAATATTTACTACAGTAAGATCACAGACACCCCTGTGATATTAAACACCTCCAGATGTTCTACCTGCACTGTGAACTCTCCTCTTACAAAAATTTATGTAGCAAGAAACTGATGGTAAATACAGTTATTCTACAGTCTTTTCTTTGTGGACATAATTCTCATGGACAAAGTTCACAGTATAAATGAAATATCTGCTTATATATTCTGTCATCACGGTGGTGGTCGATTTATGTGGCAAGTACTTTTCTCTTCTCATAACTAATCTGATGTTCTTGCTGTGTATTAAAAACTGACACAGCAGATTTTTATATTGAACTGACATTTTAAGTATTATATTCCATCAGCTCTGCTGGCTGTTAAAACAAAATTATCAATTTATGAGCAATTACGAAGTTTGAGTAACAATTATCAAGAGAGCAACACAATAAACATAAGTAGTAAAATTCTGCACAACAAAGCCTGAGAATAATATAGAAAGAAGAGTGGGAGCTGGAAGTGGGATCCAGAAGGTATCAACAGGGTATACCTGGCCCATACAAGCTCAGGTGCAGAGAAAACAATGAGGAATGGTGCCATCTACTGGTCACCTTACGAAGCCAAAGCTGTTACAGCGATTACACATAAGCAGCTTCAAGCCCGAAGTGACAACAACAATAAACAACAAGCACATAAAGGCAAGAAATGAGGATCGCTGAATTAAAAGGGAATTACCATAAAATAAGTAAATTGGTATGAAAAATTACTTGGCAGCTGTAAGAATTTACCCTTAAATTCACAAAGGCTTCACTCTGTGAACATAATATCTGTAACTGAGATAGAATCTCCTTAGCTAGCCTCAACAGGAAACAGATTTTTCACAATGTATATCTACATCATAACAAAGATGTATCTAGTACAATACAGTATCAAGCAAAATGATGACTAATGCCGTCAATCTCTGCAAATAACTTAACATCTTAAAGCCCAAATACACTGTCAAAATGCCAAATCCAAATGCCATTACTTCCACACTACTAACAAACCCTTCCCTCATTCTTTCCACTTTTACCCAATACACTCGCACTTTACAACCACAATGCAAATAAAGAAAAACCTCTTAAAGTTTGGTTTGTGCTTAATGTAGTCTAATGTGAGACAGGAAAATGCATCCTGTCTTTGCTACCTTGTATGATAAACAAAGGAGACACTTCATACCAACAAACTGTTAACTGGTCACTAAAAATGGATACAAGATTACAGTGTACAATCTGTACATAAGATATGTTGCACTTCAGTTATAAGCCAGATGTGTAAATGGTAAAGAACTTATAAACAGTGCCCCATTTAGCAAGATAAATAGCATTTAATAAAACTTACTGTATACAAAAGTTATTTTTGGTATGAAATGTCTTGTAGTTTTCTTGTCTTGGACAGTCTTACAGGCTGGGTTGTGTGACCCTGTTGTGTTGTCAAGTCCTGAATTATGATCAGAATTGAGAGATGTCCTGTAATGCGATCACTGCTTGCCTTGGTACCAGACCTGCATTTACTGCAGTTCTAGGGACCAGCCCCTTCTGATCACCCCGGCAACAAAGTAGCCACTTTTCATCCACTTCCAATATAAGACGCAGTCGTTCGCCCTCATTAAATGATAAGTGACCACTATCTGATGGCAGGTGATGACATAACGTTTGAACATACCTGCAACAATGTAGTCAGAACCGCAAAGAACAGAACATTGGAAGCTGCTTTTTTATAGATATGTGCATTAATTAGTTTGTTGTGTGAACGATATAAATGAAAATATCTGTTACCATTAAAATTCAAATGATGAAGAGGACTGGTTACTTAATATCAGTGACTGAAAAAACCATGTAACATACCAGACATAACAGTACAAGAGCGTGAAAATTGGAGTCATGCGTCTCAAGTAAAGCAGAAATAAATTTGGTACAACAAAGTAATCTGCAGTCCCATGTTAAATCTTGGATCTTTGTGCATCCACATCCACACAGAACGATTCCCTTTCACATTGCATGTACCTACCAGATGTATTCTCCCTTCTACAGCTCAGTGGCTCCAAGCATTTTCATGATGTGCACATATGTACATATCTTGAAAATGCATGTACATATGGACGTTCATATGTATGTACCTACATACCTACATAAAAGCTTACATTACATATATACATGCATACACACATGGTTCAAATTTCACTCATACACACTTTCTGTAATAGACAGGATATCGATGGCAATGATCAAAAGTCATGAAATTTTAGTACAACAAACATGAAGATTAGATTTTTTTTTGACATTTTGATGACTGTGCATCTCAGTATATTTATCTCAGTAATTAACCAACTTGATGCACAAAATTTTTGTTTTACAATAAGTTTATTTCATGCCTCTATATGTTTCGAGCACATGTGCTCGAAACATGTAGAGGCATGAAATAAACTTATTGTAAAACAAAAATTTTGTGCATCAAGTTGGTTAATTACTGAGATAAATAAACTGAAGATTAGAGTTTACCTATTTCATCCTAAGCTGAAAAGTTAAGAAAATGGAAACTAGAGTCAATCTCATGAAAAATATTTCATATGTAATTTAGTTCTTTCCAGCATGGATTAAAGACACTAGAGCAAATTTTGGCAATGTAAAAATCCTCAATTCTAAATAAAGAAGATGACAAAATGTCACATCATTATCCTAAAATCTATGCAAGCTGTACATTTATTACCTTGGCCCATCTTGGCTGCCACCATGCCTCTGTCTGTTCAGCGATGAGGATGAAGCTCTCCTCAGCACCTCTACCTTATTTGCTGCCTGTCCACTTTTGTTCCCAGGCATTGTGTTTGCTGGTCTGTATGGCAGGCTACTTGGCCTGACTGCATGTCCCTTAGGCCCATGCCCCTGCTCCTCATTATGCAACTGATCCACTCTGCTGCATCTCGTTGCTGCTGAGGGCTGACGTTTCACCACAGGTGGAGTATTTACATATGCTGCTTTACCACTCTGAAGTTTAATAACACCATCTCTTCCATCACTGCTCTCTTTTGCACCTGATGGACTGACTTTAAACTTGGCACTAACATTACTTGGCCTTTTCAGCTGTGAAGAGCTGGTGGGGGTAGTTGGACCTACGACAGTCTTCTTAGGGCGAGTGGATTGTTGGGGAGACAGCACAGGGATCCCTGAAGCTCTGACTGGTGAAGTCACAGGACGTGGTATTTTTGATCGACCACTGTTGGTAACACTGGTGCTGTTGCTTCCACCAGTACCATCACTGGCTTGACCTGGTGAAGTTGGTCCTCCTGGAGAAACTTTCTCATTTGTACTTGCTTCTTTACCACTCAACATTTCCCATTTCATTTGCAACCTCCTGAACTTCCCCCCTCCAGTTACAGAAGCAGGTTTCTTTTCTGGTTCAGGCTCCCCTGAGCTTGTTTCATTCAACTTAGTAGCTTGATCAACCACCAAAGGTGCAGGTGAGACAGACTCGTCTCGAGTTATGTTCTCCACACAGTCATCACTAGTTGAATTGTTTGAGGAACTGGATGCCTGTCTCCTTCGCCCTCTTGGCTTATTCTCTAGACTGTCCGAGTATTCCTCTTCTGTGTCTTCCGTTGCTAAACGGTCAAATGCTTGGAAAAGTTTTGAGCCAAGCTGTATGCCACTCCAGCGCTTTTTTACTGTACTTGCAATATCTGTCACAAGTGAAAAACCTGCCCCCTGCACTGTGTTGTCAACACACGATCGTGGTCTTGGTTTATCCTCCCCCGCACAAGGTTTGTGGGCACAGGAAGATGAGTCCAGGAGATCAGGAAGAGGAGGGCTTTCTGAAGAGGCTGCATTGCCGTTAGGATGGTGTGTTGGTTCTTCAGCTCGTGGTGGAACTTCTGTTGATGCTAGTTTGCGATGGTTCCAACCTCCTTGGTTTTCATCATCACCGGATTGATTGAGGCTGTTCTGAATTGATCGGACAAACTTCATCAGAGTCCAAGATTTTCCGCTTGTAGGAGATGATGATGAAGGCTATAAATATGCAACCAACATAAAATAACAAATTAAAAGTCCTTGATTTTTAGTACATATCCACACTATTTGACACCTAATTAAAATCGTAAGCACAAGTTCTCTCCGCATGACTTTCTATTCCAATCCACTAAGTAAAAGTTTTGTATAACATTTTTAACTAGACGTAAATTCAGCTACAAAATAAACAAAAGTGGTATATTTTAGAAGTACAGATAATGACTTAAGATTGTTACAGCCACTGAAAATGGGGCAAACTTCAAATATATTTCAGAACTGTAACACAACCAAATCACATAACAATGTCTCATAATTTTATTCCTTAACCACACATGAGGAAAATCATTAAAATGTAGATGAGATACATCACATGTGGAGGATGCATGGAGATGATAGAAGTTTGAAAACTTTATGGCAAAACATCAGTTTGAAGACCTACCTGTGGAAGAGCAGATGGTATTAAATTGTATGTTAAGTAAATCAAATATTATGGCAAGGAATGAATTTAACTGGCTAGGAAAAGGCCCAGTATTGGGATTTTTGAACATGACAATGAATATTTGGGCTGTATAAAAGGGTGCATTTCTTTACGATGTAACTACCATGTTCTCAGTGTGGGCTCTGATGCAACATGCGTGCAGGAGATTGGAAAAGCATACAGTATTTCACAGACCACTTTGGTAACCAAGGCTAGACAGGCTGATAATTTAAAGTAAATATTCAAGAAAGAGGGTGTGAGGGTGTGAAGTGAATTCATGTGATCAGAACAGAATCCAGTGGTAGGCTCTTGTAAACAAAGTAACAAGCCTGTGAGTTATGAAAAGGCAGACCTGAGGTTGGTACAGTTGCATAAGAAAAGCCTTGGTCTTTGAACTTAGCTTATTAAACCTCTCAATCTGCATCAGTTCTTTGTTTATACACTACATTTTACCTGCTGGCCAGTGATGTCTGGCTGAGGAAGGGATCCCATTCTTCGCAAACTGTAGTGCAACTGCCGGACCTCAAAGAGAAGGTCCAACTTGAATGGCAGCAGAGACAAAGGCTGCAGAGATGCAAGCAGCTGATCTGTGAGCGCCCTTACAGCAGCACCTGCAGTATTTGCCAGCAACAGGAGACCATCTGGTGCATAATGCTTCCGCAGGACACTTTCCCTTGTGCGCAGATATCCTGCCCATGCATCTAACGAACGCACACTGTGCAACACAGACATATTACTACTTCTGAGAACTAACATAAAAACTGACATACAAGATTGTTATAAATTCTATATGCAAGTAAATATATATCACAAATTATTTTCTTTATGGAAAGTAAAAATATAAAGTGTGAAGCACTTGTTAACATTTTGTCTACTTTCAAGCTAGTGGATCAATACCAAAATATGTCCCTTATTTCCGAAACATACCTGAAATGAAAGTGTGCAGTACATACATACAAAGAAATTAAATTCTGCAGGAGCTGTTTTTATTTGAAGTGTCTAATAAGACAACTTTGACATTGTGTGGTGCTTGTGCGGTCACATGATCCTGGGAGCTATGCTGGCGGTAGCATATGCTACTGGTAGGGCCTCCCATGCCAGACAAAAAGGGATACCCTGGTCATCCAGGTTGAGGGTTTGGCATGGGGCTAACAACCCCACCCAGTAAAAAAAACTTATTGTTATGAAAGTCAAGCAAAGGAAAAAGCTACATAGATTAAATAATGATGGATGGAAGAAGAAACCTTCCAGTTCTTGAAGCAATGTATGGAAAGAGGAAGTAGAAAGAGATCTTCAAGTGCTGGGAGTGAGAAGATGGAGAGAGTTGGTGGCAGATAGGAAAAAATGGAAGGACATTGTTCGACAGGCCAAAGCCCACAGTAGGCTGTAGTGCCAATGGAAGAAGTCGAATAAGATACTTTTTTTTTTTGGGCACAGACAGATGGGGAAGACAGAAATATCCATCTGAGAAATTCTGCAACACAGTTACTTGCATTTGGTTCCATAAGCTATGCAACAACGTTACCATTTTGGTTGTGTTAGTGACAGTCTTTGGTTTACATACTGTATTATTAACAACAGCACGAGAAACAAATGTAGCAATTGTTGGTTATAAGGCCATTCAATTACATGAGTTTGAGCCTTCAAATTTTATGGACAGTGTTGCACCACTGCAGCAGCATATGCAGATGGTCCAGGTGCTTGAGAATTGAATTTTTTAACATTAATATTCTCACCCCCCAAGTTAAAATCTGGCCGCAAGCCTCAGAGTACTGGGAGATTTAGAACATCCTATTAGCAGCCAAGAAAGTTTAAACCAAGCACAAGAAAGGTGGTGGCATCAAATACTTGGCAACTGCAATGCCACAGCACAGAACATAAAGAAATTTCGGTCAGAATGGAGGTAATGATGGGTTTCTTTCTTATACGTTGAAAGACTGCATTTGGTATGCAGGGAATTCTAAACTCAGAACTGGCTAGGAAGTGGGAAATGTGCAGAAGTATTTTAAAGATTTATTCCTTCAATATACTAGACACTAGGAAAATTAAAAGACTTTTCTCATCCAATGTAGTATAATGTAATAAACCTTCACTTAAACTTTACATAAACAGAACTTGGGCTGGTAGCATTATGCACAAGTGCTTTATTTAAATAGAACTGGCAAATGATTAATGAAGACAGTTACATAATGATGATCTTAATAATTTTCATCCTTCACCTAATGTTCAAAGTGTAATTAAATCACGCAACATGAACACATGGGAAATGTGAAAATGCATGCAGAATATTATAATATATTATTCTATTATTAATATCAGAAGTGTAAATACTTACTTCAGGAGTCCAAAAACAAATGCATTGAATTTCATCAGACCCTCTGTAAGGACATCTTCACCATTCAGCCTCACGACCAAGTCACTGAGGGCCTTTGTCATTAGACCTGTGACAGAATAATAGATACCATTAGACAGTATAAATTAAATTTAAACTGAGTGTCTCAACCCCATTATCGCACTGGGGTTCTGTTATATTGTTCACCTACACATCAGTGCTCTCACCATAGGACTAAATTTTTGGTAACAAAGTTATCAAATGTCATAGTTAATTGGTTATAACAATTGCTTTGTACTGGGAAGGCCCCAGGTTTAAATCTAAACCCAGAGAACAGCTACCCCAACTATGTCCCTCCAGACAAGAGTCAGTGTAGTACTTTCAACTAGGCCAAGAGCCATTCCTTAGCCATATTTTCCAGTACATCATTCACTAACCATCCTATCATTCAATGTAACATAACCTCAGCAATTGAAAGCATCATTAAATACAACAAGAACATATATATAAAATAAGAATTTGTCACACGGTGACATGTACAATAACTATACTCTGTGCAGATGGCAGTGTTATACCATCTCCTTACATCATACTCAAAACCCGTCCACACAGTTGTCACAATGGGAAGTCTTGTTTTCGACCACAGTGCTGCTAGGAAGAGTGACAAGTGGGAATGACAGACAATATGATCATAATTGAAAATAGTATAAGGATGATTATGATTGTGTGTCACTGGTAGAGTGACAGTTCTCCCATGTAAATTTCTGAAGAAAGAAGAACCCCTGTCAGTATATTCACAAATCTGAATAGGCTTTTGCTGTAATTTCACCACTTGTCATATTGCTAACAAGACCTGTTCATATGTGACACTTGCCGGTTCCTCCCTTGCTGCCTGGGACATGATTTTGCTTGTCAGAACAGTAACTGTAGAGATAATTACCTACCTGTCAAGCATGTAAAATCAGTAATTCAAATTTTCAGCCTCTGCTAAATTTGCATTATGCCAAATTTCACATCACAGGCGACTTTCTTATAAGTGTGTTAGTTAAGGATACTACCAATTGTTAAAATCATAAGGTAATGGTGACAGATGAATGCATGAATATGGAGCATGAATGGAATAGTGGTGACAGTAATATACGAAAGTACTCTGAAAAGACCTGTCCCAGTTTCACTGTGTCCACTACCAATTCCACATGAATTAGCCTGGGACTGAACCAAGACCTCTGTGGTGAGAGGTCAGTGACTAAAAACCTCAGCCATAGCACTGCCGGACTTCATAGCAAGAATAGAGTATGCAGTTTGTAGCTTGATTCCTGATGCAGGCAAGAGGGTGTTCTCTTCTCCAGCCTATCCAGACCTACCCTGTGACCACTGAACCTTCCAGTTCAATGGGTATGGTGGAGCTCTTTCCCCAGGGTAAAGTGGTCAGAGCCTGAAACTGACCACTCACCTCCATTTAGTGCTGTGGTTAAAAATTTGTAAAACTATACCCTCACTCCCCCATATGCCTCTTGGCACACACAGGAATTTTACTTTACCTTGTTGAGCAGAAGCCTCCACAACTTGCCACACCGAATTCTGAATGGAACCAAATGCTGTGTGTAAAGTGGGCTGCAGGCCATCACTCAGGACAGCATACAGAGCAGGGCACAGTTTGGAGAGTGCCAGTTGGGCACAGGCAGGGGTTTGACTTGAGTCACCAAGGATGCTGCAATGTGCCTGGTTCTGAGCTGCTGAGAAGTGGCAGATTATTTGTTCCACAGCATCACTCACTGCTGTCACCAATGCTGCAGAAATGTAGTGAAAGGGACAAAACCATACATTTTATGTCCATTATAAGGGGCAAGTGGGTCAATGAACTAAGACAGAAAAGCATAGAACAACTGAGCCCTAAACATGATTTTACAGCATTAATCCTTTAAATACGAAGCGCAGACTGCTCTATTTAGAGAACCAGTTCGTATTGCGCAGTAAACATTTTTCATCTCAGTTATACCAATCAGTTTATGATGTAAGTGGCACAAGTCACTGTTTGTTCTCAGATAAATACAAAATACAAAACACACAAATACAGTGTGAGAAGAGCGTACGATTGTTGAAAGTTAAACTTGTTGGTGCATCACGTAACCAGAAGGCTGTAAAAGGTTAATGCGCAGGCGAACTTGGTGTTTAAGTTTAGTGTTGGCAAAGTTCAATTTCCATCCATCTGAGCGTTAGTGATGTAGGTGAAACACCTGGTTAAGTCTCAACCTCTGCACAGCTAATGCTATTAATAAGCACTTTAAGATCATTCCTTCAGAACTCAAAATAACACTCTTGACAAAAATACTGACATAAGACGATTCCAGTCATCTTGGATGTCATGCTGTACACTTGAGTGAGTAGTTTCAATGTTTCAAAGGCCCTATGATCTTTTAAAACACTAGGAACCACTCATCCAACAACATAGTATCACACCACAGAAGGCTAGGGATCTTTAGTAACATTGCTGTGACAACTTAAAATCTGAGATAAGATAATAAAATATACATATGTCATTGCAATTTTATTTTAAACACTTCAAGACATACATTCTGCATAAACCTTATGCCAATATCACAAGGATGAAAATACATCGCAGTGTTCATATATCTAATGTCACATCTCTGTGAAAACCTGCTCTTCACTAATAATCTGTACCACCCTTATTACTGACATGATACAACCCAGGTGTTCAAACACCACACTGCTATGAAACGAGAAAGAAAATTTTAAGTGTTACAACAAACACACAAGTTTACCCTATACACTGTTTTGTACCTACTAAATATTCCTCATTATTTTCACTGCATCCAACAGAAGAAGATTATTGTGCACGGAAGACATGCTGCAGTAGCCAAGTTATATTTTCACCTGACATGCATTAAATACTGTATTAATGTGGGAAGGAAATAAACAGAATAAATTTCACACTGAAAGAAAGCAATTCCAGGGACCCTTTATGTGTCTATTGAAAGAAACCTTCATATCACCAATATTCAAGGAGGCAAAAACTGTAATGTTATAAGAAGAAAACTATAATTTCTGAACAATATAATGAAAAAATGTTATATTCATTAACACTAATGAAAAACCTAAATTAAAAGCTCCCATCATGAATGTGAAAACTGAGGCAGTATCTGTTTATGCTGGTTACAGGTGGCATAAATAAAATCAAGACAATATGACACCACTGCTTACTCGAGAAGGTGCGAGTAAGAAAGGGTCAAGGTACTTGGAATTTTTATGTTACTGATTCCTAACCCCTTTCTGAAAACAGAAAAACCAAAGTTTCCATTATTTAGTAGGTAACCAAACTGTCTAGGCACAATAAGTAGATTGCCTCAACTTTGCAACAAGTTCATTTATTTTCGAGCAAGCAAAAGCTCTGTTTTGTTAATAAGTAATGGTCAGTCTGTTATCCAAAGGATGTAGCTCTCTAATTCTAATTAAAACTTGAAACATCATCCACAAATGAAAGGTTTTTCTGAACAGCCTTCTTTTTTTTGTACCATTGCAGTCTTTTAAAACTCTTCTGATGCCATCACAGAAGATTTATAACAAAAGCTCCGATTGGCTAATCATGTCCTAATTTTCACAGTACTCTCAGCAAAACACTGCTATATTACTGAGGTTTGCTGATGCCATACTTCCTTGGGGCTGTTGTTGTAATGTGGAAGTTCCAATGGCATGTGTATAGCTTCCTGTTCACTAGCCACTAGCAAAGTTACCATAAGGTGTGTTCTACCACTATATCAAATTTAACAATTTCCATCTACCACTATTTATTTTTATATAAAAAAAATCTGAAGTGGGAAATACTGCTTGACAGCACAGGTGAGTTACATAACATTGCCACAATGCTGCGTATTAGGAAACATAGGTGGATTATGTATATTTATTTTTAAAAATGTTTATTCTTTTTTCATATTTCAATTTTTATTAAGGCCGAGTACCAGTAAAGAGTGTCTGGTGTACCAGTAGTGGCATGAATACTACAGTCTGAGAAACCATGGAATACCAAATCTCTGGATATTTCAGTTGTTCATGAACAAAATGCAGCATGTGTATAAAGTGAAATGAATCGAAGCACATTAATATAAAACAGTCAGTTATAAGTCAACACATTTCCTCCTTCCAGTCACTTCAGCATCCACCTGACCTAAATTCAGTCACCATTATGAAAGAGGCAACATGTTCTTCCAAAACATCAGCAACAGGCTTATTACCCTACATGGTGTAAGAACCCCAAAGACCATTATATAAGCAACACCTGCTATGAAAGCATTAGAACTTCAACCTCCTATTCTTTATTAGTAGACAACATACTATTAAAAATACAACTCACCCCTCTTCTGAGATAGGTCAATAGGGATGGGACGCTGGGCTACGCTAATGCTTGGCACTACATCTACTCTTGTTCCTTCTGATGGTGGACTGGCATATCCATCAGGACTGCACTCTCCTTCTTCTCGGATGGGCATATCCACCAGTGGGGGATTAAGCTTGCACTGTTAACACACATATTATTAATCATCACTTTCACAGCAAGTACTGCACTAACTTCTTGCATAATGTGGTTTTGCTCGGCGCAGTTTTAAATTATACAGAGTTATAAATAAATAAACACGTGGGAAAAAATTTGCCAAATGCTGGAAAATGTAACAACAATTGGATGTGTGTGGCTGCTCACTCACTTTCCTTGGAAGCTGGCAGCATCAGTTATGCAAGTGTTGTGCAACTCTTAAATATCCAAAAATATATGTATGTAGTATTTGAAGTTACAGGGTGTCTGTAAGTGTCCACATCAATGTAACCCTATTTCCCCCCCCCTTCCCCCCCCCAAATTCAAGCAATTTGGTTTTGCCAGTGATTACTCCCGATAACCCCTGTGCTGGACATTCGAAGAGCAGAAGAGAAATTGTGCAAATGTGCTCTATTCAGCATTACAACCACATAAAATTAAACTAAATACAAATAAACAGTCCAATCTGAAAATGCTATAAATTCTTTACTCCGAAAGCTTTTGCGCTTGTGACGTTCAGATGACATGCATCATGATATATTCTTATAATAAAACAAACAAGATGCACTAATTTCTCAAATTTATTTTTGGAATAAACTCTACATGTTTTGGACAGTTCCTCTGTCCATCATCAGGAGTTTTTCACTGTACAAACAGCAAAGGTATATGTCATACACGTTTTGCTTATCCTGCTCCCAAGCTGTCAGCAAAACCTGTACGACATATACAATTGCTGTGTGTACAGTGAAAAACTCCTGATGATGGACAGAGGAACTGTCTGAAACATGTAGAGTTTTATCCCAAAAATAAATTTGAGAAACTAGTGCATCTAGTTGGTTTTATTATTAGAACTTTTGCACTTTATTATTTTTCTTACTTGTTGCAAAGAGTATGGATTTATAATCACCTACCCAAATGGCAATATCTTGTTCCAAACTCCTGAAGAAGGTTGTGCAAGTAAAGCAGTTTTCCAGAAATCATTACCTGATTGCTGTCATTACTACTTAGTTACAATCTTAATGGGACTCAAGTCATAGCGTCACAGCACAAGAAGCATATTAAACTGAAAAGTAATATGGAAGTAGCTTCCTCAAAATCAGTTGATACTCAGCTGGATATGTTACTGAATGGGTCAAGTATGTGCACTGTTACAGATACACTGAAAAACCCTCTCACAAAGTTTGTACTTCTCATAAAAATTGATACAAAACTGTAGTAAAAATATAAGTTATCTTATATTTAAAATCGTCCTGCATAGAGAATACATAATGTCACTTGCTGGGAATGGGTGCAACTTCATGGCTTGTTTGTTATCAAAAGTGGAAATATACACGTGTTCTCTGTACACTGAATTAAGTGTTAGGAAGTGTCTCAAAACATTTATCCAAGTGACATGCAACATCTTCCTCCAAAACAGTTCCCTGATGGGTATAGATTTAACAGAACATTAGATTTTTAAATAAGGCTTCAGTTCAAACATGTTCAAATTTATATTTTATCACCAAGTTTTAGAAGTCATTTTATCATAATTGTGTCAAAGTTATAAGAATCAGAAACACATGACAGACAGATATAATCGTATGACTATAAATGACAGGGAGGACAGACAGATTATGATCATACTGAGTGAACACAAAGTATGTTCATTATAAATTACTTGCTTTATGATTGGGTGCAGACTGCCCGCAAACACCTGCTATTAAAATACAGTTTCATTCCGTTGCCATTCTTTGGCATGGCATAACTTATTTATAACCACTTAAAGAAAACTAGTATATAGGGTTAAAGTGGCATTCCTAATATTAGTACTTGTACAGCATAATGAAAAAAGACATCGTACATATACCTTCAAATCTTCAGATATTTGGCATTCCAAATTAATGGCTAAGTGAATACTGAAGTTGTCTGACATTCAGAGGACTGTGTATCATGAAATATTCTTGTAATAAAAGTGAATACGATGCACTATTTCTCAACTTTATTTCAGTGAACAGCTCTATGTGTTTCATACAGACTTACTGTCCATCATCAGGAGTCTTAATATTGTATTCACAGCAATTGGTATTTGTCATACTAGTTATGTTGACTGTCTGCTAGTGAGGTTGATCCCAACCTCACTAGCTGTCAATGTAAGAACAGATGTCAATGTAAGAACATATATTTTTCTCATTTTATACATTTGTGATACTGTATGATATCAGATCTGGCACCCTTGCAATATCAGTCTTGAATTAAAATCTCTATGCTATAGGAATGTATGTGGTCAATGTCAATATAAACATCAAACAATAAAGCTGTGTACTCTCAGAGTACAACCAACAAGATGCAACGTTTCTCAAATTTATTTATTTCTGTAAGACATTCTACATGTTTTAGACAGTTTGTCCGTCCATCATCAGGAGCACAAAACCACACATAGAGCGTCAGGCATTTGTCACACCGTTACTGCTACCTGCTGCTAGCCTGCATAGCAGCAGGTAGCAGTAACGGTGTGACAAATGCCTGACGCTCTATGTGTGGTTTTGTGCTCCTGATGATGGACGGACAAACTGTCTAAAACATGTAGAATGT
>Ga0136643_10002829_pt1 | contig 22890 bp, 14 predicted proteins | sample TergutLab28metaG_FD_96883 | JGI IMG/M metagenome (GOLD analysis project Ga0136643, IMG submission 96883) | Labiotermes labralis P1 segment gut microbial communities from Petit-Saut dam, French Guiana - Lab288 P1 (version 3) (version 3) | ecosystem: Host-associated > Arthropoda: Insects >... | reverse complement strand
CCAGCAATGGCAGGACCGCTGGAAGAAGTGTGTGCATTACCAAGGAGACTACTTTGAAGGGGATTAGGGTTTCAGACTTCAAAATAAATAATTGTATTTTTGCCGACCAAAGGTCCGATACTTTTTGTACAGCCCACGTAGACAGATATAATCACAAGAATTTCTTTAGTTCAGCAGACGAAATGTGGAAAATGAAAATTTCAAAATAACATAGAACAATGCAGTTAAACAGACTCTGAAGGTATGAAGGGCATTCATAAATGATTTGAACAGGGGTTGCTGTTTCAGAAAATGACAGGCTATAAGATCACATGAGTTATCATCGAACAGTATGGTATTAGCACACCATTACACCACCAGATGACACTAGACACACATGCCTGTAAAAACCTGCTGGTTCATTACTGAGTCTAGTGATTGAAGCTCATGAACAAAATTCACAAAATGGAAGGCAATTATCAGGGGACCACATGGTTCTGCACTGTGTTAAACTGGGTACAGAGCTTCAACAGTGGCATGGAAACTGCACAGAAAGGCATATGTTTGGTTGCTCGACAACATCACGCACACCAACAACACTGCAAATTGTATTTTATTTCATCATGGTGAAGAGACACATAATGATTGATGAGCTGCAGCGTGGAACAGGAATTGATTGAGCAGCTCTTCACAATATAATTCACAAGGATTTTAAGATGAAAAAGGTGTGCGCACATTGGGTCCCACAACACTTGATGTAATACAGAAACAGACAAGAGTAGATATTTATCATCAATTACTGGTCCTACATGCACAAGATGCCAGAGATTTCTTTGCAAGATTAGTCAAAGGCCATGATGAGACAGTCAATGAAATGGGAACACCCTAGAACCCAATGACACAACAAATTTGGAAACGCTCCTTCTGCAGGAAAGCAAATGTCCACCATTTGCTGGGACACAAATGGAATATTGCTAATTGGCTGGCTTCCTATTGGCATGACAATCAAGAGTGACAGATACTACGAAACACACTGACAAGACATAGGAGCAGAATCTAGCAATGCTGCAATAAAATGGCCATGTGAAGTCCTGTTGCAATATGACAATGCACACCCACATACCAGTCACAGAACCTGAGGGACATTAACATCACTAGGATGCAATATGTTGCCTAATCTTCCCTCTTCACCTGCCCTGGCATCATCTGACTATGCTCTGTTCAACAACATCAAGAATGGACTATATGGCGAGTAATCTCCACCTAAAGAAGCATTACAGGAAGCTGTCCATGCATGATATCGCAACATCCCTAGCAGCAGAATATGTACAGCTAGCAGTTGTTTCATATTCAACCTGAAGTTAATAAAATGTTTGCAAATGAGATGAGTCCACATTATTTCAAAATGCCCCTTGTACCATCCCATTAAGAAATGTAGTAATGATAAAGACATGCTACAATGATCATCTACAAGGACACTGCACAACATAAGGTATGGCACAAATACAACACACCTCTTGTTGTGGCAACAGGTCCCCAAGATCCCTGAAACCTTGTGAGGTAGGGCAGATGTCCACACCCTCAATGTCCACATCCACATCTGAGCATTCTTCATCTTCGTCTGCAAACAAACAGTCAGAGAGTGTCTCACTTGGTTCCACGTACGCTCGAGAATACATGTTGTCACTTGCCTGAGAACAGACAGAAGCTGTTAAGTCTAATATGGCCAATAAAATACGAGATAAAGCCAGAGACAAATACAAACCATTTCAGAACCCTACACTAATTATAACTAGCACTAATGTCATTCTCCCCTGAGATAAAGCCAGAGACAAATACAAACCATTTCAGAACCCTACACTAATTATAACTAGCACTAATGTCATTCTCCCCTTACATGTTCATGCACTCACAGTATCTCATTAGTGAATTAGGAAATTATCATCATAATCATCATCATTATTATTTATGGGTAGCCACCAATGCCATAATAATGATACTGAGCTTCGTGATAATTGGTAAAATAGTTTAAGATGAAAGGGGGAACACACACAGACAAGTATAGACAGAGAGAGAGAGAGAGACAGATATATAGATAGATAGACAGATAGATAGAGTCAGGCAGGGCTGGTGCCTAGAAAGGTGGACAGACAGGCAGACAGAGAGATGAATGCAAGAACACAGCATCACATGAAATCAGTCCTAATAAAACACTCTGATGTGCAACTGACATTCAAAACTTGAAATGTAGGTGTATCACCTCAAAATTCCTAATTACGCAATCCATTAACCTTCACCTTAAGAAAAGCCCAGTTGTTGTAATAACTTGTGTTTGAATCCACTGTAGATGTACGCCCACTGGAGCTAGGTGTACCAGTCTCACGTTCTGATCCTGCATTGTTCAGCTCCACGCTACTTGTGTCATCATATGCTGACAAACTGGATTCATCTGGTGGCACCTGGAACAACCATTGTTCATAATGAAAGCAGTAAAAAAGTAAAATTTTCCCCTTTCCATGCCATGAAGGCACACAGGGGGAGTACAAGTAGTTCCACTCATTCTTAACCTCAGAACTAGACGGAGGTCAGTGGTTAACTTCACATCCTGACAAATTTACCCTGAGTAAAGAACTTTGGTTCCCACTGAGTAGAAGGCTGGGTGGGACCCAGACAAGTCTGGATTTTTTGGAGAGGAGGAAAATCTCTTGCCTCTATCAGGATTCAAACCCTGGGCCATACAGACTGTAGCCTATTTGCCATACTGATTATACTACTCCAGCTCCTGTAATGAATGCAGTGCCACATACTATCTGTTTAATGGTACAAAATACAGCAATCTGCAATAATGGTGGAGTGGTGCATATTCATCTGTCACGGATTGGATTCAGTTGTTGCCATTCAGTGTGTTTTGTGACTGCAGTACCTCCTTCATTGGGATAATGTTGTCAGAAAGTTATAAAAAAAGAAATTTCCTCATAACTTTCAGCACAAGTGTTAGAAGAACCCAAACACTGGAAGGGGTGGAGAGGGAAAGAATGGTGTTGGATGAATGACATGCAATCAAGCTCACAGGAATCATTCATCTGAAAGGGACTCAATCCTAGCAGTCTGATCTGTGTATGCCCGCACACATATCACTTCTGTTCATTTATTCACACATATCAAACACTCTTAAAAGAACAGCCTTATCTTAGAACCTGTATATGACAAGACTTAATTTGTTCTTGTTCATGAGTATGCAGTACAATGTAACATGGAATTTTCACTATGATGTTAATTATTGATTCTACTGCTGATGATATTGTGCTTTAATATGAAATACTTGATTCTAAAATAAGCCATCCCCGTTGTGTGTATATAAACAAAAGGTGTGGGTATCAGTCAATAACACAACAATATCTAAAAAAGATTTTATTAAAAAAAATCTAAAAAAGATGTTTAACAAAGGATGAAGTAAACTACAAGTTTTGGCCTAATGTGGCCATCATCAGGTTTTCATCCGAAAGTATGGTGGTAGCGCTTTACAGGATTGGTATGGGTATGTCACGATGGTGAGACCTCAGCATCTGTGATGTTTGTTATATGGTATTTTTAAGGGGCATGGGGGGGGGGGTATCTGTGATGTTTGCTATCCTGGGGTGTGCAGCTCAAGTATGTCTTGGAGACCCACACAGGACAGCAGCGATATTGTTGTGTTATTGACTGATACCCACACCTAATGATGAAACACTTGTTTTATTGTGGAAACTGCCATATGGAGGAAATCACATGAAATGCGTTATAGAAAATTTAGAAGTCATTTCACAGTGCCTCAATTCCATTCAGAATAAATAACAATGAAAATCTTTGTTTCAAGAGCATGGCTGATTTTTGTGAAGCAGTGTGTTGTGGTGAAGTTGATGCACTACTAACTTATTCTATAGATGAGATTCCTTAAACTGTTACACTTAGTACTCAAAACAGTTAACACTAACCAACAGACAATCCCAGACCAGTACATCGGGTGCTGTTACATGGCATTAGTCAGAACATGGTGTAATGTCAGTGCCAAAAGAATAATCATAACCATTTCATTTTTGAATACAATGAATTCAGAAGAACACAGCGGACAGGTTCTTGCACCCCCTTTTTTTAAAATCTGAGTGATGAGAATGAACTCAGAACCTTCTGGCAAGATGATGTAACTGCCTATACAGCCAATACTTCAATGGCTGCCTCATATAACACTTTTGGGGACCAATTAATGAATCAATCACTCTTCATGGCCTACTATTACCCGTGGGCATGTTTTATAGACAATAATTATAAAAACGACACACATACAGAAAGTGCCCTTACAGTAATTATCTGACCTGCAGCATCGGCACCCCCTAGATGAAACTCCAAACTTTTTTTAATAGTATATTTACTGCGTACCAGACATGCCTGAGAGCTGTAGAATTGTCACTTCCACATGCTTTAACATGTGGCAAGTTATAATACACCATGCATCATTAATTCTGTAGTCTGTCTTATGACAGGTCCATTGCCTCTTCCAAAGCAATTTCTCCACACAGTACAATCTCGTGCTTCCTCTTCAGATTTTTTGTAACCTCATCCAGTACCTGCTTACATATTCTTCATTTTCCCATCACTTCCATCCTTCCTTCTATCGTCCCTTCAAAAATGTTTTAGAATGCAGTTCCTATTCAAGATGTGACAAATCCAGTTATCCTTCATTCTGTTTCTTGTACACAGCACATTCCTTTCCTCCTTAACTCTATGTAATACTTCTCCACTTTTCACATCATCGGTCCATTTGACCATCTCCATCATTCTCCAAAACTTTCAATGTATTTCTGATCTACTTTCTGAAGTGTTCAAGTTTCACCACCACATAAAGCTATGTTCCAAATGTTGCGCTTTTCTAGTTTCTTCCTTAAATTTAAGTGCAATATGCTGGTGAAAAGAGCCTTCTTCTTACTAAATGCTGCTTTTGCTATGGCAATCCCGAATTTAATTTCACGTGTACATCTTGCATCATTTTTTAAGTGAACTGTCAATGCACAAGCTATGAGTGAGTTCAAAAGCTCATGTACGGGATCTACTTTTAAGATGGACAGGGCATAACCACACCTGAGATGAGACTTTTGAAAAGTACAGAAGGAAAAACAAAAAGACACAATAACCAGGGAAAAAGAATTGGACCACAAGTTAATAAATAACAGAATAAGACAATAAGGACACAACAAAATGAACCTTCCTAAGTAATCCCTGACAGAAAATCCTGGTCCTCCAGACTGGAGGCTGTGCAGGTCTCTGAAAACCAGCCCACAAAAAAATACATACAGCCATCTCACAAGTCTCAACAGGCTGAAAGGCCTCAACCCTAATAAGAAGAATATGAGAAGAGGAAGAACAAGAATGGGGGATGGGGAGAGGGGAATACACAGGGAATCCCAAATGTTTTCAGCAAAACACCAAAGCAAAAACGCCCAGCAGGAAAATCAGGATCAAGATGGGAATAAGCTGTGAGCAGATGTCACACAGAAGGAAGGAAGGAAGAACAGAGGAAGCAGTTATTGAGAAGGAGGATCTTCAGCAAGACAGAGCTAAGAAGGGTAGCTTGGTTACCGATTGACCCACAGTGTAAAATGTCTGGCAGTGAGACTTTGCAATAAGACACACAAAGAAAACAAAAAGTCTCCAGGACTGAAAGAGTGTGGACTTACAAAAAATGCTGATCTGCTGTACTGTTCCTCCAAATCAAAGTCAACCAAACATAGTACATTTGAGTTTTAAACAGTTACAACAGCACACTGCCTGAAAAAAGACAGATCTGCATAAGGTGTTCCACTGGCCATAAACTCAAGATATTTCCTTCGAAACTGCGGTTTACACACTAAAAATGGTTAGGCTCTTCAATATCACACACAATTTCTACGTCTATGACCAAGTATTTAATACACTCTGTTCAATTATGTTACAATGAAAATAACACATTCTTCAACCCTCTCTGTCAGTAATGGATTACAAAAAGATGAATCTCTTTACCATAGCCCAATACGACTTGTCTCTGTTCCAACTGTGTATCTGAATTGGTAGCATTCTGAATGTCAACTAGCCATTTAATTTGGAAGTTATGACCAATATAAATTGATCCAGGCGAGGATTCTCCCAAGGTTCAGCAACAGGGAGATCAAAGGCCAAGAATTACCCCTAGCAAATGAAAGGCACATCATACTCATAACAAACTTGTGTAGGAAAAAAACCATGTCTGAACAATGCGAGCACTTGGGACTACTTATGAAATGAAAACCTTCTTCAAAATTAGCTGGAAGGCTCTCCAAACCCTCCCTCAGAGCATGTGTCCACTGTTTAGGGCTACTTAACATGACAGAGCTGGCCACCACCTCCAGGATGGAGACACTCTCTATCTCGGATGTGTCTGGATGACAATCCTGTATGTTGATCTTTGTTTCCCCCTTCTGAGGTTACTATGTATTTAACAACAAGAATGACTGTTGCCCCATTCATATTTACTGGCCTGTGAAACTGGAGCTTTGGGCTCTATGAGCAGAATTTCATACACAATTTTTATTTCTCCCATGCATGCAACATGCCCCTTATGTATCACAGTTGCCATTAGTTCTGGTTGAAATCAACTCACAGTGTGTGACACATGGATCACAGAAGGTGTTGAATCCTGAGAGGAAGAGGTTCCTGAAGTTTGTGGCTTTGACAATAAAGGGGTGACATCTTGAACCTTCAACTGTGATGCAACACCAAACTTCTTCTTCTTTTCAACACTCAGCTGCATGTCTGCAACCCAGGAACAAGTGATCCATCTGCAACTAGTTTTGACTAAAGTCCCAGCTTGAATAAAGTACAACATTCGTCTGAAAATTTTGGTTTATGAGGCAAGAAGATAAGAACATAAGAATCTAAACAGTGCATAAATTCTCATACAAAGTAAGTGAGAATCTCCAATAATCAGCAGAAATAGATGAAGAGGAGAAAGCAGCTTCAAGCATAACTCATGAAGCCTACTTTCCTTCTAATACACAGATGGTTAGTATTACCACTCCATTACTACCATTATTATATTTTGTTTTTATGAAGAATTCACAACTTAAGTATGCATTCCTTCTATGTGAAACCTGTCTAGTATAACCTCAAAGTTTTGCACTGCTGCCATATTTGTAACTGCTGACATATATCATGTTGTAGTTTATTAAAGAACACTATCCATAGCCCAAACTACAGAGGTATTATGATTTATAAACAATGAACTGGATATATGTGAAAGTAGCAGTCACAGCCTATAATATTTTGGCACATCCCAGGAAGGACTGAGGAAAACAAAACACATACCAAGAGAGTTGACATCCAGACTTAAACCTAAGAGCTTCCAACTGCAAAGCAGAAATACCATTCATCGGATGGGAAAAACAATATTACATACTCATACACAATGTGCAGGTCTGTTGATCATATATCTCCATACCAATGTCACATGTTTATTTACAAAGGTTCATTAATTATTGCCATAAAACCAAAAACTGAGTAAATTTTTATGCACGCCTTCTGGGATAGGACATTAACAAACTGTTCACCAGTCTACAAAGCATAATGTCCAACACAATTTTAATGTTCATTAACACTGATCTGAGAACAGCAAAGTCTGCAGCAGCCAAGTTGTTATTTTACAAGGGGCAAAACCTGCATGTCTTATGAAGGTCTGTTACCACACAACATTTAAGGACCTTAAACTAAGTGGTGTACAGAAGAATTTTAGGAACAGTATAGGACCACGATCAGAAAATTGGAGAATATTAATCAATAAAGAAATTCATGCAGTGGTTAAAAAACCCACTATAACAGAGACAATAAGGTTAAATAGATTACATTGGTTTGGGCATGTACAGAGAGGATGGAAGAAAACAGAATTCCCAAAAAAGTATTATATATGAATTTGGAAGCAACAAGGCTGAGAGGTAGACCAAGAAATAGATAGCGAGATGAAGTGAGGGAGGATGGAAAAGTTGGTGGAAAAGGGTAGAAGGAAAGGGTATATAACAGAGAGGACTGGAAGAAGCTCCTAAGAACGGCAAGGAATCATCACATTCTGCATATGCCAATGGAATGAATGAAACTACATGGTGCTAATATTGCTCTTACCTCACAAGTTCATGTGTCCACCATGTTCTTAGTAATGACAAGCTCCAGATTTGCAGTATGGTAATACCCCCACTTCTGATGTGCTGGCCATAATATTAAGGGTTGATACACCACTGTTTCTTTGCAAGATACAACTGTATTTTCCACATTCTTCCCTGTCACTTAACAAGTCTTACAAATGGCCACACATCACAATATATATTACAGCCCAGCTGGCAAAATGACTGCCAGTCGTGTAGGTAACTACGGTTCGATAGTGTCAAGTTGCATTTGTAACCTGTCTGCACCTAATGTCAGGCATACCTGACACATTGTTATGTTCAAAAAGCTGAACAATGAATATAGCCAGCAGGCTCACGGCTTTTATTACGCAACCCTAATTTAAATTCTAGTATACTGCACATCACATTGGGCATTTAATTCTGGCACCAAAAGGTTAATATCCAGGTCTATAGACACCTGAATCCCACAAAATTTTCTTTATTTCCATTTCCTATTTCTGTTTAGTTATTTCCTTCCATCTGCCATTCATATGTGAAAACAGAATTGGTGTGATGAAACCCATAAATAGGGTACACCAATATTTTGCCAGTTAAGCCTTACACATTGTCAAAATAGAGACTGCACCAATGCTATGAATCCACATGCAAAAAATTCCATTCACTCAATATCAGCATCATTTTGAGAATGAAGTATGCAAAACAGAACATATATATCCCATTCTTGAAGATGTTAGTGTGAAGAATTTGTGGAAAAGACCAAACCTTCCACTAAATTATGGAACAGTTGTGTGTCCAGAGTTATGGGTAGAGCTAGAACATATTCCTATTTAGATATTGCACAAGAGTACCTTACAATAAGCCTGCGAGGCATAACAGTATGTCCTGGTGTTCGAAACCCAAGACAACTTCGTTGAGGTCTGGATAGAGGCTACATTATTCAGGCAGTAGGGTGGGAGGTTGCTCTCCTCACCTATACACCTACTGTGTTAAGACAGAAAGACACTGCGATAGGTATTTCTTGGCCAATCCAATGATATTTGCATAAGTAGCCTGCAAATTTTACCTTGTAGGTGGAAAGGAAATAGCCAATAAAGGGACGGTTGATGGGGAAGTTGGCAGAAGCTTCAGCAGATAAAGAGATTTTTGGGGGGAGAAAAAATTCAAGCTTAGTTGGTCTCTTTATGGTGATGGAGATCAGTGTTAATAATAGTGTGTGAGCTTTATGGAGAAGTACAGCAAGAGTGACAAACCAAACAAACACCACACAGGTGCATTCTCATGTATGCATACATGTATCTGATGTTTCAACTCAATGTGCTGTGAAGTTGCCATGTGACTACACAACAATCAACATTAGGTAATGTGATATATCTTAAAACTACACATTCAAGACCTCATATGACATTGGATACAGAATTTTCACTACTGGGCTGAACATAACCCTCGTGAACTCCAAGAATGACCGCTTCACTCTCCTCGCGTAACTGTTTGGTGTGCAGTTGCCGACTTTGGTGTGATCGGCCAGTACTTTTTTGAGGAAGGTGGTGCAATAGTAACTGTGACCTCCGACTGGTACGCTGAAATGCTGGAGACCTTTCTGCACCCCAAACTGGACGATGTGGATACAGAAGATGTGTGGTTTCAACAGGACGGGGCCACAACTCACACAGCACAATGTTCGCTCTGAGTGTTGAGGGAAATGTTCCCTGGGCACTTGATCTCTTTAAGGGGAGACGTGGAGTGGCTGGCACGGTCACCAGATTTAAGCCCATGTGACTTTTTCCTTTGGGGATACCTAAAGGAAAAGGTTTTCAAACACTGTCCTCGATCTCGAGGATTTTAAGGAAAGGATCCAACAGGAAATTGACTCCATTCTGCCTGAGCTAACCCGGAGTGTGATGAAGAACTTCCGGGAATGTCTTCAGCAATGTGTTGCCAACGACGGCCGCCATATGTCTGATCTGACTTTTAAAACCCATTAAAAAAACTGTTTTTAATGTACTTTTCTGAAATATATTCCATTTTTTTCTAGATAGCTTCTTTCATTTTTTATACCTCTTCGAAAAGTGGGAGATCTTTATGCTCCACCGTGTATAAATCATTGATGCTGTTTCTGATATTTATATAATTGTGTGTGAACACTTATGGTAATTTTTATTCCTCCTAGGCTACAATGCCCATAATCCACTGAAAAAGCATCTCAAGTTTTCATTGAGCCAGGTTCATAATATCCTAGCTCAAACGACCTAATAAAATATTTAGTGAAGCCATACACAAGTAAAGAATTGGTGAGAGGCTAGATACAGAGGCCACCAAAAAGGAAGTGCAATGGAAGTGTAAGTCACACAACAAGTGAACATAGCAGCGTATTTTTGCTGTTCATAGTCCAGCTTATATTGTGTTGGCTTCTGGTGCACAGAGCTGAGATACGAGCTATGATTTGACTTTTTAATCATCATGTCTGCAGTGGCTTTGGGGTCTATAAAATATCCTTCTACATACAATGAAAACAAAAACTTAGAACATCAAGTACACTGAATATATGCCTGTCTGCTGCATTTCAATTATGCAGTTTTTAATTCATCCATGAACGCAGCTTGGTTTACATTTATGGAAACCTCACATTATGTTCCTAATTTGGCAGAATCCACATAGCATACCATCCTTTTGGAAACAGGTGCTTGTAATTACATGTAGTTATATAAGAATGTGTATATTTTCACACACACTGCCTTATTACACAATTCAAAAATAACTGCAATGGGAACTACACTTTGATGTAAAACTGGCATGCAACTGATTGCATCTTCATTGTTTTCTGCAGTGGAAGATCCAAGAATCTGGCATGCACCATGTTGAATGTGTGAAAGGGAAAAATTATAAATCATCACACCTGTGCAAAAATTTATTCCTCAAAGTCATTCTACACAACGTGATTTTAAAAAATTGGTTGATTGTGAAATGAACCCCAGCCACCAGTGCCATGGATAACCCCACTACCAACTAGGTTACTGCAAGCAACTAGACTAGACTTACTATTACAAGACATACGAAGTAATAGTAGAAAATTGGGAAGTGAATTGTGGACTACAAAGAAGCAGTTGAGTGTTGATATGTTATAGTTTGGACAGGACATAACAGGTGGGGAGAGTGCCAGACTGCAAAACTGGAAATTGACAGTTCAGTCTACTGGGTCCCCTTGTGAATGTGAGGAACTGAAGATATGCAGGTAACTTCAAAGGGCATAATATCAATTGCAAATTCTGTGCAAATCTGTCAACTGGTACAAAGCTTAAATGGTGGGGAGAGGGCACATAGGTGGCATAGTGATCTCATACATCTACTCTCTTTCCTTAAAAAGTAAAGGGAAATTCATACCATCAGGCAAATCCAACAGTATCTACCCAACCACATACATATTCTTATATCCTGCTTGACTGGTGGTGTAGGAGCATGCAACAAAGCGATGAAAAAATTGACACATATTACTTTATACAGGCAGCTTGGATACCATTTCAGAGAATGCAGTGGGTCATAAGCTGTCTGGGCACTGATTGTCTATGCTAGTGAATCAAGTAAATATGGCACAACTAGTGTATTACTACTGCTTCTTCATTGTGATTCACTTTACAATAAATAGACTGCATTGAGATCACTCTGTGCTGATTAGCTTGAATTCAAATGTACATGTTGTCTAAGTTTAATGCATAAAAAATATCATTACATTAAATTCAGCAGCTCATGTCTGATCACAAGTAATACATGTTCACTGCTTTCAAAGTGCAGATATTTTCACTTCACAGTGTCAAAACAGAATGCATCTTTATTCCCCTACCACTTGAATTCATGCAAGCTGCTGAACCACCTACAAATTCCAATCACCTCTGCGATGGAGAAAACCGAAAGCTTGCTTGTTTGAATTATACTGGTGCAAAGAAGTCAGGTGCTTCCTCCCTCTGTCTCAAGTTTGTTGCATAGCTGTTGTGCAAGCACCCTGGCTACAGTGCAGTTCTCTCACTCAGAATGCCAAACAATGTTCTAGTGTCATGTTCCACATCCTCATTTGAACCATACAAAATGGGCGCAAATTGGGCGCTATACGGTCTACTTGTCCATTCACACTTTTTGTATGTCCTGTCTGGCTTGTAGGGAAGGAACACAAAGAGGATTGATCCTTTACCCAGGCAGCTGAAATCTTTGCTTACAGGAAATATAACAGATCATAAGCTATCCAGGCAATGATCATTGATACTGGTGAATGAGGCAGGCACAGCATGACTGGTGTAGAATCACTGCTCCTTATTTATGTTTCACTTCACATCGCACAATCTCAATGTCATGGATTCAGTGTGAAAAGGTTGGCTTGAGTATGAACATAACTGTTATGTGAATTTATGGTGTAACACAAAATTGCCAAATTAAATTTAGCTCCTCACAACCAATCACCATTAACATATGTTCACCACTTTTCCTAGGTAGATAAATGTTGTCTGTTCAGAATATCTCTTGTATTCCCATACAATTTAAATCATCCAAGCTAGTGAACTGGCTAAAAATTTAAATTACCTGGGTGATGTAGGAAGTTGAATGCTTACTTGTTTGAATTCTGATGGGGCAAAGGAGTCAGCTGCTACATCACACATCCAGGCAACCCTTCCATCAAATTGACTGGCCATAACAAATTTTTAAACAACCTATATTTAATTCAATTTTCACACAAACCAAATTATGATGTTGTATTATGATACAGTTGGTAACAAGCAACACATGCATCTAAGCCTCTCTACCCTCTCCCTTCTGGCTACCACTCTCCTCACATTTCTTTGCCTGCCTGGAGAAACAATTTTTGGCCTAGTATCCACCCATTTCCACAAAATTTGTTTCTTGGAGCAAGGACAAACTCCAATAACATGGTATATGCCCATCACCTAGTTTGCCTTACACCTCAGAAGTCAATCTGGGCTTCGAACCCTGGATTGGACAGTAAAAACTACAAGAAAGGCACTGTTTCTAGTTATAGTACAAGGCAAAGTCAAAAAGTAAGGTGAATTTATTAATTACTTTATGTACAACAGTCTGTGACGTGTGCAAAGTGTATCATTTCTCAACATAATCACCTCTTTCCTCAAGGCATATTGTGTAGCAGTTCACACACCTTCTGTTGTCAACTGCAAAGAAAGTTTTCAGCTGTGATCATAACCACATTTGGATCATGTCCTGAACTTCATCAACACTGGCAAATCTTCATCCACATGCAATGCCTATTTTTGTGGTCCAAACATGTGATAATCCAATGGAGCTAGGGTCAGACTATACGGGGGGTGTGGGAACAGTCAAATTTCATCTGCCTGATGGCTTCAACAGTGGCTGCTGCAGAATGTGGACGTGCTTAATTGTAGAGAAAAATAACCCCTTAGACAGCAAAACTTCGTGCTTGTTGTGACTCAATGGCTTCAGCTTTGATGCCAATATTTCACTGTATGATGCAGCAGGAACAGTGGTGCCTTGCCCAAGGTAATATTCCAGTATCAGACCATTACAGTCCCAAAATAAGAGCAGCATCAGTTTACATGTAGAGGCCTGGGACTTGGATTTTTTTTTTTCAGGAGATGAGGGGTGTTTTCACTCCATACTCTGTTTAGAGCAGGGTTTGTAATGATGGACCCATATTTTGTCACCTGTGCAATTTGTTGCAACAGGTTCTCTCCTTCTCAGCTGTGTCTCTGCAAGAAACCCTCAGATATCCATAAACAGGTCTGTCTGTGATTCTCCATAAGGTGTTGTGGTACCCATCTTGCACAGACTTTGTGGTAGCTAAGGTTCCTGAGGATGATAACACATTCTGATCCATATCCAATGCCCAAAGTTACTGCAATATCACTTGCCATAATCCATCTGTTTTTTTTAATCAGTGCATCCACTTCCACATGGTGGTCATCTGGTCATGATGTCAATGACCAGCCTGATTGTTCTTCATTGTCAAGAGCTATCCTCCCACATTTAAATCTGTCCACGTACTTGTATAAATGTTTCTGTGCCATACACTGTTCACCATACTGCACTAACATTCGCATATAAATTTAGGATGTTATAATGCCTTCTAACCACCAAAAACAGACCACAGCTCACTGTTCTACAAGGGGGCATTTCGAAAGTGGTGCCATCATGTTTAAAGAAGATTTAAAAACGAACACAACACTGACTAAACCGGACAGTGACTCATGATGACAGCACCTACTATGTAGTTACTTAAGAAAACTGCTTGGTTTCACAGTGTGTTGAATGCAGCACCTCTACAGTTAAATTCCCATTACTTTTTGATTTACCTTCATAATTGGTTGGGGACAATACAAATGGCAGAGATATTCTGCCAGTAAAGAAATGGATCTAGAAGAAAGAACAGATGAAACTCTTCTCTGGCACTAAAGCCCAGCTATGCCCTCACTACCTCAAATATGTTCCTCCACTGGTTCATATCCTGCATTTTGATCATCCAGCCACTGATCCCCAGGATCTGTAATTACTTTGGAAATTCAAATTCTTTTATTGCCAAAAATAGCTAATTTATCCTGACAATATCACAGGCTACTCTGACAGCAATGAATATGTGGAAAACATATTATGTGCCCCCAGTAAAATGAAAGGACACCCCAATTTCCCAGTCATTAACCTTGTGTTTACTATGTCACCTAAGATGGTTCCATCTGATTAGCATAGTTTGAAGATTATCGTATTTTTTTAAAATGAGGATCGTTTGTAAGCCCCACTCCCTAGTGTCTCATCAGGTGGACCAGAGTACTTCTCTCTGTCTGGCATGAGAAGCCCTACCAGCAGCTTGGAAGCACACAAAAACAAATTAGGAATAAGGTTATATTAAAAAGCTGTGTAATGTTTATGGGCAGCCACTTCCTGTGTGAGATAGTCAAAGAGCTCCAAAACATGTGACATGCCTTCACATCTCTCTCTCATGTGTGACGCATGCTTTCTTACACACACAAGAGAATGCACACCTTGAGGGAAACATGTGATGTAAGGAGAAATAAAGAAGAAAACAGACAGTGTTTGTACTACTCACGTTGCTGCATCAGAAGTTCAGGTACCATGCTGAGTGCCAACTTCCACCAACCAGACTCTCGCAGTTCCTCTGAGCCAGAACGGAAGTAAGTGGGACTGTAGTGGGACAGGGTCCCAGATACTGTTCCCATCCAGCTGCGCTTTTTCTTTCTGGAACACGGAATAGAGGTCAGCACATTCAATCTACATTCAAAACTGAGGCTTTTGACAGTTTCACCTCACACCTGAATGGGTCATAACTTTCAGCAAACCTCACCTGATACCAAGTAAGCTCATCACTTCTAATGTGTGAATACGAACACAGACATAGAAACAGGTGTCACAAATGTACACAATTCCAAATAAATTGATGGTTGTAACAAAGGAGTCACAATCATTAATACTGTCCTGGTGACATTCAGACTATAAAACACAATAATTACATGTGCCATATGCTTGAACATAAAAGTACCCTGCAATTTGCAACATCTTCTAACACTGTATAACCCAGCAGCAAGCGGCAGATTAAATGTGTTGTGAGTGTGGTGATCTACAGGGCAAAAGTGTTTAACCCTTCATCACATAGTAAAATGAATGTGCTGAAGTGAAATGTTTTTGCTTTAAATTCTGCTGAAAATTTGGTAAAATGACCATAGAGATGTACAGGACGCTACAACAAGCTTTCAGAGAAACAGTGGTGAGATGGTTCAAGATAAAAGACTGGTAATCCCATTGTAAGAATGGCCGCATTTCCACCTACAAATCAAGCAAATGCTGATCGCTTTCAATGATACAGAAGGTCTGGTGCATCACAAATTTCTTGCCCAAGGCCGCGAGGCATAAAGAATCTGCAATGCCTCTGAGAAGCAGTTCATTGGAAAGTGTCTCACACATGGCTTCTGGTACCTGCTTCTGCCTTTGGACAATGCAGTGTGCCCAGTGGCCCTGAATGTCAGGGACTTCTTGGCAAAGCACAGCATTTCAGTGGTTTCACATTTGCCTTACACACCACATTTGGCACTCTGTGACTTACTGCTGCTCCCCAAGTTGAAGATCACACTGAAGGGGAGAAGATTTAAAGACATACCACAGGTACAACTGAATACAACATGCAGATGTTGGCCATTCCAAAAGGTCCTACCACAGATGCACTGAAAAGTAGAAGGATCACTGGAATCACTGCACACAATCTACACAATCTGGAGCATCCTACTTTGAAGGAAAAAACTCAATAGTAACTTGAAGGTGCTTAAGTTTTCTTACAATAAATTATGTCCTGGATATTTTTTATCAACCCACACATGCCATTAACCTCACTCACGCAGAACTGAATCTCACATACAAAGACACACAAACAAAAACGTGCATGAGCACACCCTCACTCATTCACTCACTCACACACTCACCAAATAATATGTATAACAGGACAGGCTATGTACATACAACGTAACACTGAGGCATGTTCACGTAACCATCATTACAATGGAAGAGCAGTAAATATTACACATTCCATAGCATCAGTTAACCAACAGTCATCTGTGGCCTGTCTGCCTCTACCATATTGTTCCACATTATCTCATAAATGGGAAGATTTTTTAAAAAATTTTTTGAATATAAAATTGGTGTTTTGATTTTCTCTGCAACTTTTATCTGACACATTTCTCATTCTAAGAAGAATTCAATGAGATATCATAAATGTGCATACATCTTCATGTAAAGTACCTGTTGTTCTTGTCATATTTTAATGAAACTTGAATTATCTTGATAGATTTCCGAAAAGTCCTCAAATACAAAATTTCAAGAAAGTCTGTCCAATGGGAGCCGAGCAGTGCCATCCACACAGACAAAAATATGTAACAAAGCTCACAGTCACTTTTTGCAATTCTGTGAATGCACCTAAAAACTGAGTAAAGACCCATGGACCAAAGAGGCACTGTAACAATTGATTAACAAATTTCATCAGAACAACTAATATGTTGATGTATTTGACTATCAAGTGACTGAAGAATTCTCGTGAGAAATGAAGGTAGGTAATTACCTGTGTTGTATGCTAGGTAACACAGGAAACAATACAAAATATAACCATAGAGGCTCATTCAGCTGTACCAGGCAGGTCACAGGAATTGATCTTGCAGTCACAGACTTCAATCAGAATTAAATTCCAATGCCATATTTGAAGGTTCAGCTAAATTAAATGCCAACTAGGCCAGTACTGATAACTCTGGAAATAATATGCAGAGGATTACCAGAAAGAGGAGGGGCAGCAAAGTGAGCTGTGTAGTTGCCACAATGAAAGTTCCTCCACATGGTACAGGGTTTTATACCCCACAGTAAACAGCAATTATTTGACTACAAAGCACCAGTACTTCTTTATAATCAAGAACAAGTGTTTTCTATGAGGCATTCACTGCATCTGTGTTTGTTACATGGATGAAAACCACACTTATTTTGACTGAAATGTGAATCAAGTTTCAGAGAACTTTTCTGGCCAGTAACTTGGGTTATCGGATTTGTACTGCTACTTGCCCAGCATGTGCTTACTATCACACCACAGTCAATGTGAACAAAGTATGACAGCCAAGAGTGTTAAACAACAGGAACCACAGTACCATGCACAAAGCTACCATGAATAGTCACACTGTGAACTTCAGGATTATGACACTGTGCTGTCTGGTATGTGAGTACCACAGTTTCTAGTGACACAACACCTCCATCTTCATGGCAGTATAACCTTACAAAATGGCACCTACCTATTCATATTTCACAGTATCATAATCCTGAAGACCCCAATGTGCTGCACTCACACATTGCTCCCAAACAGAACATTCCAGTGACGTTCAATAAAGCTGCAGATGTGCATCTTCCAGTGGAAGTACCCAAGGCGACTCATGCCTTCGGAACGGTGGTGCAAGTTGTGCAGTGTCAAAATGATCAGGTTGATCCTGAAGCAAAAATTACACACCTAATGATGAGGTGTCTAAATGGTAAATAACATTTCTACACTTCACATTTTCACATTGTTGGCTATGACAACATACAGCCTGATGTGTGGGTAGTAACAACTCATGCACTCCAATTCACACTACCATCCTTCCAACAAGCCAGCTCTTCTGTTCACTCTGGTATACATGGCTTGAGCTATGTGTGACCATGAGTCTTCAGGATGAGTTGGTGTTGCTAAATGCCACTTTCATGGAGGACATAGTGACAGACAGATCTGATATGCTCCCCATCCACCAGAGAGAGTCCCTCAGCCATTGGGGCATCTGCAACCAACTTTACATCTGCATAACCTTTAATGTCATCAGCAGAATGAATGTGCTGGCCTGCCTCCTAGGTAGATCTCCTGTTCCCTTTGTCCTGTGAAGGTCAAACAGGGACTTAACACTATGGGTGTGCACAATACTACCTGTGGTCAGGTATACAGTGGGAACACTGCTTGGTCCATTTGTGTTCCCCCCACAGCCCTCTCCAATGTACATTTACCACTATTCCTCCAGCTTCCTACATCAGACGTTCTTAACTTATGAGTTGGGACCAAAAAATGGAAAAACACACCATTGAGATTGGGTTGCCATAATTCTCATTAATAAATTGAAATTTCCTACTATACAAGCAAAGCTCAACATGTGGTATGATGGACTGACATGCACTGATTCAATTACTTATGTAATGATGCAAAGCTCATGGCATATTTACAATACACAGGGCTAACAGACACAAAAGAATATTTTCTGTTTGCCAGGCAACAACAACCACTATTACAGCTGAATATTTTTTTTTAAGTTAACTTGTTTTCAATGAAAATCTAATCTGAAGTCAGTGTTTCAGTCTGTGCAATGATGGTGCATCAGCTAAGGATTTTGTGCCACAGAGAAGACAGTATATCCACAGCAAAAAAGGTTCACTGCCTCCTCCACAGGGTGAATCTTGCTACAAGGAGACTGTCCAAGAAGTTGCATATCACAGGTAACTTAAGCTGTCAATTCATGTATAAAGGTGAGGTTGTTAAAATCTGTCAAATTCAGTAAGTTAAATGGGTTGTGATCAGGCTGTGACTGGCTAACAGGGAAGTTGATGGCTTTCATACAAGAGCTGAAATTGTGGAAGAGGGAAATGGAAAACAAGAATGTTCCTTCATCAACACTAAATCTGCTTCTGGAAGATTAAAACATTGAACTTCCTGATGTAAGAAATGTTACAATGGAACGTTTGGAAAGACAAGCTCTTGAATTTGAGTGCTACTTGCCAGAGGATGTGATGGAATACAGCTGAGTGACAGTGATGTGACAGATCTGACTGATGCCATTTCAAGCACTACTGGCCTTCAAGAGCAGTATACTGAGATCCAAACAACAACACACTGTCCTACAATTTTTAAGAATAAATATTATCACTGAATTAATTCTGGATCAAAGGAAAAAACTAAATACCAGTACAGGGAAATGAGGATCTGAAACTTTTACTACCCCTTTCTACAAACTACTTGCGTGAAACAGAGTTTTTGGCATTTTCCATCACTAAAATGAAGCTTTTGGCTGACAACAATCCATGCATGACTTCAGATGCAGCCTTTCCAATACATGACCATGGGGTGAAGAACTTTCCAGCTCTGGGCAAGCTTGATGCAGTCAGAAGCAGCCCATGCAGTAGAAATTACAAAATTGGTTGAATATGTAGACAGGAAGGAAGACCCACTAATACAGGTTGTCAGAACACACCAACATAACACCGACTCAGCAGTGTTACAGGCAGCTAGATGCCTGAAGACAGAAACACAGAAAGAAACAAGAAAAATTAAGGACAGCATAGTGGAGAAAACAAAAGAAAGATGGCATGGAAGAGAATGCATGGACAATTGCCACATAACTTAGATGAAAAGATGGTGGACATTGAACAGTCATATTGCTGGCTAAAATCTGGCGATATCAAGGGAGAAACAGAAAGTACAATAGTGGCAGCTCAAGACCAAGCAGTTAGTACAAATTATTTTAAGAATAAAATTTTGAAGGAAGAAACTGAGAATAAATGCTGGTTATGTAAGCAACATGAAGAAAATATTGACCACTTAACCTCGCGATGCCCCATTTTGGTGAAGAACAAATATTTAATGAGATACGATAAAGTATGTACACATCTGCACTCCTCAATATGCAAAGCCTTAGGCACTGAAACTACAGACAAATGGTACACACACATGCCCAAGCCAGTGTGTGGAGAGGGAGATGTCACAGTGTTGTGGAATCAAGCAGTACACACAGACAGAGAAGTTGCAGCAAATAGGCCAGATATTATAATTAAAAACAAAAAAGAGAAAACATGCACAGTGACAGATGTGGCAATGCCTGAAGACAGAAATGTTGTGCAAAAGGAAGTGGAAAAGAAGTTAAAATACAAGAGTTTATGTATAGAGATACAACAAATGTGGAACCATGTACAATTGTACCAGTAATAATTGGAGCCACTGCAATAGTAACGAGAAGCTTAAGGAAATATTTGGAAGCTGTACCAAGAAAACATTCGATATATTCACTACAAAAGACAGCTATACTTGGAACATCACACATAATACGGAAAGTACTGCAGTGTGAAGCTTGAAGCCTGAGCAGTGGGGACCACCGCTGGTTCAAGAGAAGTACCAGGAAGAAATGCCTGTGACAGAGACATCCATATCGTATAATAATAATGACAACAACAACAACAACAACAACACAACAATTGTCTAGATACAGGAAAGGACAAAACCAGTATTACCAAAATAAGCTGTTTAGGACAGATTGCAAGAAATTTTATAACTGTCTCAAGCAGACATACTCCAATGTGAAAAATGCACCAGACACAGAGAAAGCGGAGAACTTTCGGAGGCAAATATATGGGAAAGAAGTTCAACAAAATGGAGAGACGCACTGGATTGAAAACCAGTACCAACAAAATCCAAGCATGAAATGAAGCCCAGTATGTGAAACAGATGTTGCAGAGGCACTAAGAACAACGCTAAACTGGAAAGCCCCTGGAAGAGACCAAATAGCGAATTTTTGGCTTAAGCAACTTACAGCAACACACAAGCATATAGCTGCACTTTTTAACAAATTGATTGAAGAAGATCAAATACTGGAGTGGTTAATGGCAGGAGTAACATTCCTTATTACAAAAAACGAGAATACTGAAAATCCAAAGAATTAGACCTCTGACCTGTTTGTCTACAATATACAAACTTATGACATCTATTATAAGCAGGTGTATGCAAAAATATATGATGAAAATCTGATGCCAAAAGAGCAGAAAAGGGTGCTGCAGTGGATCAAAAGGATGCAAAGATCAGCTGCTAATTTCAAAGCAATACTACAAGAATGTAAATGCAGGAAAAAGTGTGTGTATGGCTTGGACTGATTATCAGAAAGCTTTTGACAGGGTGCCACACTGTTGGATAATCAAATCCCTACAGTTAATTGGGATCAATAATAAAGTTATATCATTCATCAAGAAGATCATGAGCTACTGGAGAACATGTATGCGCCTACACACAGTAAATAAGCTAATAGAAACAGAAGACATAAAAATACAATGTGGAATATTTCAAGGAGACTCACTATCACCACTGTTATTTTGCATTTGCTTAATCCCTCTCACTGAACAAGCAAATAAGTTGAACACAGGATACAAAGAGCACACAACAAAGACAAAAATATCACATCTACTTTACATGGATGATTTGAAGTTGATCGCTAAATCAGAGGAAGAGCTCCAAAAACAGATACAAACAGTTAAAACCTTCAGTGATGATATCCATATGGAATTTAGACTTGAAAAATGTGCCAAGATTGTATTTAAAAGAGGCAAACTGGTTCACTCGCAAAATTTAGTGATCGACATCAACAGAGAAATACAAGAGCTAGAACAGGGAAAAACATACAAGTACCTTGGGATTGAGGAAAGTAAAGGCATACAACATCAACAAATGAAAGAAAGATTGAAATAGGAATACAGCAGGAGATTAAGAATGATATTGAAATCTGAACTGAATGCCAGGAATAAAATTACAGCAATTGGAGCACTAGCTGTCCCAGTGTTGAGATACAGTTTTTGTATAATTAACTGGAGAAGTGAAGAAATTAAAAAAAAAATTGACAGGAAAACTGGAAAGATGCTAACAATGTATAAAATGCATCACCCAAAAGCTGACATAGACAGGCTATATGTAAAGAGGAAAGAAGGAGGGAGAGGACTGGTACAAATCGAAGTGGCATACAAAGCAGAAATAATTAATATTGCAGAATACCTTACCACAAATTATAAAGTAGACCAGTTTGTAAATATTGTTAAAAGCCACAAAAGCACTCAACCAAATATGAACTCGATAATTAAGAAAGCAACAATGATTACAGAAGAATTAAGTCAACCAAATGAGAAGAGTGACACAAAACAGGATGGAATACAACACACAAAGGCAAGATTGGGAGAGTCCCTAAAGAAAAAATGGAAAACTAAAGTAATGCATGGGCAGTACATCAGAAATACAGATAGACTGCTTATTACTGAAGAAGACACGTTCCTCTGGCTATCAAAGGGAGACCTAAAAGCAGAAACTGAAAGTGAAATAGTGGCAGCACAAGACCAGGCGTTACAAACAAAATATTATGCGACAAAAATATTGAACACAGAGACAGATAGCAAGTGCAGACTTTGCCAACAATTT
>Ga0136643_10002828_pt1 | contig 22894 bp, 16 predicted proteins | sample TergutLab28metaG_FD_96883 | JGI IMG/M metagenome (GOLD analysis project Ga0136643, IMG submission 96883) | Labiotermes labralis P1 segment gut microbial communities from Petit-Saut dam, French Guiana - Lab288 P1 (version 3) (version 3) | ecosystem: Host-associated > Arthropoda: Insects >... | reverse complement strand
TTTTTCTTTTTTATTTTTTGTTAGGTGTCACCTGTCTTTTTATTGTTTTTTTGGGCTGGTTCACGTATCTTTTTCTGGGTCATCCTTTGGGTCAGTTTTCCCCCCCCCCCCAAAAGATTTTCTCTGTATTTTTGTTCTGTCCTTACTTCATACAGCCAAATTGTTATGGTTAGTTTTCTGCTAAGTATATTAACAACTTTGGATGCTGATATCTAATTGTGTCGTTTGTTTTCAATTAGTACTTCTCACATGCTTTAGACCTATAGACCACAGATATTCATACGTATTTGTTTATTGGACATTGCACTGTTCACTATTTATAAAGTGGTTAGACTTGATGTTAGCCAATATTCACCAGACTGCCAGAATTTGTCATTGCTATATTCTTTATTTGAAACTAAAACTTGACCACTTATAAACAGGAGTGGATTGTTAACTTTGCCCTTGTGAAAAACATGAAGTAGATGTAATGTAGGAAGGAAACGAGATGATGGTTGTATTGTCTGCAGCATTAATTTTAAGTGAAATTGAGAAAATAAAACTGAACAAAATTTGCGTGTTATTTATGGTTGATGTATTTCTGAAGTAGGTGAGTGTGTGTTCGCATTTCTTGCCCATATATAGATATATATATTTTTTTTTTGGTGGGGGGGGCCTTCCTGCTGTGATGCAGTTCTTTATGTATCTCATGACTGAAGTTTATGTATTTCTTTTCATCTGGTATTAATACATTACACATTTCCACTTCCCCCCCCCCCATCAATATGAATAAAAGCTTCTAGTTGCCCACATGTGATTTCGAACTGCATTTTATTTTGTGTTTTAGTTTATTTTATTTTAGTGCTGTTTGTAGTAGTGCATTGGTCATTGCTCTACCATTGTTGCCTGGTTCTCAAACCAAGGGCCCTTAACCCATTGGTGTAGTTTCGACACCCTGCACAACCCTCATAGAGTTCCGGTCCATCTCTTTATCAATCTGGACTCAACCCAAGAGCTGTGCATGGCATTGGTACAGCTGCCACCACCATTGAATTCTTACTATTATATTATTGTTGTTATGGTATAGCCCCCTGGGTAAGCTAGCTGTGTCTGGTTTAAAAGTGTTGACTACCGGTTTTAATCCTGTCTGGAAAATAGGCTAGGAAGGGAAAGGGAGCTCTCTATAGTCCAATAATGCACATAAATACTGATTGGTAATCATACACCTAGGACTGGTATTTATGTACCACTATAGTATAATGAAAATAAATTTTGACTGAATCTTAATAACTAACGAACTCTTTGACACAAGTTTCTCTCGCTATCAGTTACCCCTGGTCACTGGGACCCACATACAGCAGGGTACTAATTTCTCCACATTACCAATTTGGTGGCTGTCCTTCTCCATTCAACAAAACATAAATGACTATTTGTTCCATGAGGTCCCACTGCTGGACACCCAGACTTACACCAGTAGAACTCCAGTCATATCAGATGGCCCTCTCCCCTGTACACTTCAGCCTCATGTCTCCTCCTCAGTTCAGAAACTTCACCATGTGCCCTTAGCAGAATCTTTTCCATTCTCCCCCATTCTGAATCTGTTCTTACAAGAATCACCTCAAAAAAAATACTTTTTTCCCTTACAATGACAAGTCATCCCTTCACCTCTCCTAGCTGCCAGGTGAAGTGCTGACCACAGGTGTGCGTGATACTCTAGTCATTACTTTCTTACATACACAGAATTTTATTTTTCCACTGCTATGACTTAGTATTTGATTTATAGTTTTTGCTCTGTAGTGCTTATGTAACTGGTCTTTATATGTTAACTCTTCACTGAAAACGTGAATTCGTTGTCTTGTTTTACAGTACAGAATTTTTCACTCTTATGTCCTTGTGTTTGTACAGTAATTAAAATTGGTTGTCTAAAGCCACTTAACTTTAAAATGTGAAAAATTAGGAATTTTCAGTTTAATCATTTATACTGAAACTCATTACTGAAAATCAAGGCAGCAGTAACGTCAGCTGCTTATTTTCTGTGAAAGTTGATGAGAGAGAGATTATTTATGGTGAATTGAAACTTTTCTTTGTTCAGTTCATTTGACCAATTTTGTGTACTAAAATAAACATAACATTTGACACAAAGCATATCAGAGGACTTGAGCCTTAAGGTAGAAGTTTCTGATGTACTTATTTTCACCAGCCTTTAAATTTGATTATAAGATTTGAGCCATTAATTTTTTTTCATCCTCACTCTGCTGCAGGTGAATAAAGATATTGAACTTCAGATAAACTCAACAGAACCCATGAAGTATTTCAGCTATCAGGTGTTGGGTCGTGGAGATGTGGTTATGGCCAGTACAATCCAAGTATCCAATAACAATACACACAAATTTAGATTTGTGGCCACGTATGTTATGGCACCCACTGCACATGTTGTGGTCTTCTACGTGAAGGACGATGGTGAAGTAGTTGCAGATGCCATTGATATTGAATTACAAGGATCTCTACAGAATTTTGTAAGTTTGTGTAATTTCTCTGCTGATAAAAGGACCATGAGCAAGAGGAAGTAAATTGTAGCAAGTGATAATATTAAATTTTCCTTGTCTGCAGTAAGTTTTTTGAGTCTAATAAGTGGGAAGAATTAAGAAGATTGATTTGTTGGATTGCTAAAAGATTGGTTTGTTGGTTTGCTAACTGTGCTGTGATGTTACATAAGGAAGCAAGTAACTGGTAACTGAAGTATAGACGACATCTGGATTTGTGCAGAAATTCATACTAGAGGTTAATTTATTTTAATATACATATATATGTATGTGTGTATATCCATGCTTACATGCATGCTACATCTGAGCATACATGCATGCATACACATACAGTTGCATAAATTCTATGGATCAGAAGATTCCCAAAATAGCAGTAGGATGTGGAAGAAATTGTAAACATACATTGAGCACGAAGTGTGAAAAGTATACAGTTATTACCTTACAGATTTTATAAAGATTTTATATACATTGTTATGGATCATCTGTATATAAAAATTAATCAGCCATGTGAAAGGAGTATGTATTTAACTGCTTTTGTAATGGTAATGCTAATTGTGCCATTTCCTTCCTTAGTCCTGTAAGCTGAAGTTGTAATTTTGATGCCAGGATAGAATGCACTTTTCTTGAAACATTGAAGGTTGGCATTGGTCTGTGAGGATGGTGTTATTCCTTTTATCAGTACTGTGTACACATGAATTTTTTTGAAAATTGTCTTGGTTATTTACAGTAAAGTTCATTAATGAAAATATATGTTGGCTTGGAAAAGGTAAAATCTCTAATTTCGTAAACATACTTCTTCAACATGGAGTTCTAGATTGTACACCTATCAATTCTCGGTTTTATTTTGTGAAGTAATTAGCTTTTGATAGGGGGATGAATCCCCCCCCCAAAAAAAAATTATTCCATGCTTTATTATAGATAGAGTACAGATGGGCAAAATAGTTGACTTGAGAGTGTTAATGTTGCTGTTATGAGAACATTGACCTAGCAGCATAACATGCTTCACTTACGATTATTTGATCATTGTGCATCTCCCACTTTAAGTGGTTACCATTGTCAATTTGTAAACCAAAACATTTTTGTATTTTTAATTTGTTCTGTGTACTTTTCTTTATAATCAGTATTTAATACCCAGTCAGATTAATTACTTGCTGTAAATTTTATTATATTTATTTTCTCTAGATTTGAGACCAAGTTATTAGCAAGAAATCATGTACTCACATGAAACAGAATGAAATTTGACACTGTATGTGAGTCATCAGGATTTTAACTAGAAATTATGACATTAGTGTCATATGCAAATATTGTGGGTTCTTTCATGGGAAAGGCATGTATGTATATTATGAACATTAAAAGCCCTACAATAGACCTTTGGGTAGCTCCATATTTTAGTATACCCAAGTAGGAGAAACAGTTTTGAGTTGCATTAGATAATTTTATTTCAGGTTTCTGTTTTCTGTTTGTTAAATATGACCTGAACTGATTTGCCCACACTCATTGATAACCATAGAACTGTAATTTAACTGACACAACTGCATGATTTATGCTGCCAAAAAAAAAAAGCTTTTGCCAGATCACAGACAATTTCTCCAACATGTATTTTTTGGTTAGTAGATTTAAATACACTGTTTTTTTTTTCATATATATAGTTTGAAGGCAGCATTTTAGTAGACATCTCTCGCCTAAAACCATATTGTTCTGAGACCAGTAGTATGCACATGGTGACAACCCATCAGACCAGAACATGACTTCATAATATTCAAGTAATTCATCATAGATTCAGTTGTTGGGACCTATGACATATCACCCAGTTTAATTGTAGTTTCAACTGTGTAAGAAAGTCTTGCATTAGATGGAAACTTGATCTTCTGAATGTGAGCAGGAAATTTTCTGTGCCTTTGGTTTATTTGAAACTGTTGTATATTATTGAGTCCAATTTTAATTTGGTTGTTAAAATTTTAAGTATGTGAGGCTCAATCTCACTAAATTTCAGAATTATGTTCTGAAAATCAGACTTGTCTGAGACAGTATAGCTGTACAGGTCTTCCAGAAATGAGTACATTTTTTCTAGGGGTGTGTGTACCTAACTTTTGGAGTCCAGTAATTTTTTTTAGTTTTCCCATTTTTCATTGTATTGATGTGTGTCTGAAAAGGCATGACAGGATAAATGGAGGATAGTGCAAGATATATTTGTCAAATGACATGAACTTTGCAAGTACATGTATCTACTGAAGAGATTTTTGGCAAAACTGGAAAGGACTTCAATACTCCAAATGTTGTCTGCAGTACACCCTTAGAAGAAATGTACACATATTGGGGATTCTGTGTAAGCATAAGAATGGTATTTGGAAATATCTACACAAGATTTCAGTTTTTCACATTGGTGGAAACTTAGAGTGGTCTTGTGGGTTGTGACACCATGCAGTCTTGTAGGTGGGTGTATGTGTGTTGAACAAACATGCAGTCTCTGCCTTCAGGTTGTGAACTCTTATCATTTCTTCCATCATTGTCTGTCTTATTATGTACCTTTCTTTCTTCCAGGTGAAGATAAATACAAATTCAGAGGAGACTCAACCTGGAACAGATGTGGAATTGACAGTTGAAACGAAGCCCAACTCCTACGTTGGTATTCTGGGGGTAGATCAAAGTGTGTTGTTGCTGAAGTCTGGAAATGATATCACTGAGGTAAATGATAACATTGTTGTCTATTTCATGCTGTACCATTTAAGAAATGTTTTAGTCCAAAGTCATTATTTCAGCAGCTGTTAGACTGAAATCAGTTTATTAGTACTCTTGAATTTTACTGGAACTCAGAATAATTTGTATACTAACTTTTGCTGGGTTTAACACTGTTGTAATGGTGCATGAGTGCAGCCTTCATGACCCAGCATCGCATTGCTGAAATGGTGCATGTATCCAAGTATGGCTGTTTTACGATGCTGATATTGTTGGTCATGTGTTAAATCTGACCACTGGCCCTATAATACTAGGAGATTTAAAGCCCCATTTTCCTGACTGTAAGGTTGGCTGTTATTTGTAATTTTCTTGATCATCTGCTGTCAAATAACTATTGGCACCATTCAATTTAATAACTCCATTTTGTATTGGTGCTCACCACAAATAAGCACAACTTTTGGGGAAAAAACATTAATTTTTTTGTAAATATAATAGCTTGTGTCATTGTGAATTGTATTTGGGCAAACATAACGCAGTGTTGAACATAAAATTCTTTCTGTCCATCTGTAAATACATGCAGCAGTTCCATGTAAATGAAACTAATAATTTAATTTGAAGTTATTTATATTTGATATAAACTGGATTGCATGTACTGTAAGTTTTAGACACTTTAAACTTGTAACCTGAGCAGTAAAATAGAGTGAAATGTATAAATGTAACTTACATTTTGTGGTTAATTTTGTGCTTTAACCATTTGTAGTATGACTTCCATCAAAATTATATACAAAAGTTTAGTTGCACCCTCACAGAGAACATGACCTGTATCAATTATAGAAACCAAATCCATGAATGCTGTTTAGGGAACTGATTGGTATTTATAGTGAGAATTGCAATACACACATAAATACAGTAATAGCAGTATGATGCAGCAAGTTGGAGAGTTCTGTACTGTTACAGCAGTTGGGGTATATAGTTGCCTTTGGACTTTGAAAGTTAATGGATATTGACATTATTTTTCCACTTTTATAATTGATTATATAGAATAACCCCAAAATATAATTCCATACCTCATTGTGGATTCAAAATACACAATGTTTTTGGTGTTATCTGCTAAATGGTGGATCCTCCAATCCAGGTATCTATCAATTCCCATACCAAGAAATTTTATAATTGTTACTTCTTTAATTTGTTGTCTTTACACAAAGCTTGAAATGGATCATGTTGGAAATAATTTGAATTAAGTTTTATTACATTCATCTAATTTATATTCAAAGATAATCCATTTGCTACAAACCTCCAATACAGGTCAAGGCTTACCATGTAAAATGTATGAATGTGTTGAATAAAAACTAATGATACACATTTGTACAGGATGGCAATGAAGACAGTGTTATGACTGCAAAGTGAAATGGAAATATGAGTTTTAAAATTTGTGTTTTATCTTCTGGACAATAAGCTGGTTGGCTCACACACTCACTTAGGTTATGTTAGTGCATAGAAAGGCCTTAACTTCTCTTTTTTAAATGAAGTTGTGACCACTTAACCCTTAGCCAATCATATGACTGACACATGCATGATACAAATTTAAATGACTGTATTGCAATATCTTTTGTTATTGGTTTCCAGGATGCTGTTTTAGAAGAGCTGGGATCGTATGATTCAAGTTCTCAAGCACCATACATGCCCAGTTTAACATTCAGAAGCAAAAGACCATATTATTGGTGGCCAGGTTCTGCCACAGCACAACAAGTCTTTGATGTAAGTTACAGAATGAAATTCAGGAACTGTAATTTGTTGCATGATGGTGTGAGGTTTCATAGCTCTCAGAATGTGATTTTTACCTGAGAAATACATTTGTTTCATGCGAGTCATCCATCAGCTTAATGCTTATGACAGCCCATCATTGTTACTATGGCATTGAGTTTCCATACTGAAGTCTCAGAAATTAAATATGTGGGATTGAGACATAGGTCCATGGCAACAAACAATATATAATGTTGTTCGGATTATTTTCAAGGTGAATGAAAATCTACAGGTTTTTACAACAATGATAATTTGTGTTTATGTCTTCTGGTTTGTGACATTATGTAATCTGATGGGTTGGTAACATCATCAAGATGAAATGTACAAACTTTAGGATTGCAATGAATATTTGATGACAACGTGATGCTTAAGTTTATTTTTATACAATATGTAATGCCAACAGAGAGGAAGTTTGGTATTTCAAAAATACTGGGTTCCCCCCCCCCCCCCCAAAAATTTTTTTTCCTTTTTTCCAATTTTTTTTTTTTTTGGGGGGGGGGGGGGTTTGAAAACCCTTTTGACCCAGGACATAAAATACTGTATTATATAACACTGTAAATAAATTTACTACATACCAAAAATTATGTGAGATATTTAAAATGCTGATTTAATTTGACTCATCTGGTGCTCTAAATTATATTGTTTATCAGTTGTACCTTCGCCATTTATTGACTTTGTGATAGTCATGTTAATGAACTGAGTAGTTAAAATATTTTGTTCTTGCACTGCAGATGTTAGAAGAATGTGAAAATGTGCAATGAGAACTGCTTCAACTTAAAACAGCACAGAGTGTAAACCAATTGTATTCTGGTAGAATGCTTATTAGGTGACCTGTTGCAGTTGTAAGCTTTAACAGTTTCTGTTGAGAGCTGAATTCTTCATAATCCTTTCCTAACTGACTTGCTAGGTTATTTCTGTTTAGCACATAACAAATATGTTATAAGCAACTGCATAAGTAAATTTTGTTATATACATAACTTAGATTGTTCCATTATTCCTTGTCTCCATAACATATAATAGCTGAAATTTCAAACCTGGAGTGTTATGCTGCAAAGGTCATCAGACAAGGGGTTAATTCCAAATTTTCAGCAGTGGTTTGAAGAGTTTTTCTGAAAAACCATGATTAGGCCCAAATTGTTGCTGATAAATTTTGAAGTAGGAGTTAAAATGGGATGTAATACAAAAAGTTTCTGGTTTCCCATAAATCATAATAGCTCCCTTTTTGCAAAAACTGAATTGTTAAGATCATGGTCATCTGGGATGTGACACCATGTAGTGTGGTTGATTGGTACCACTTTGGGAATCTCCTACTGCCCTGTCCTCATTCTGTCCTGAAGATGTACACAGCAGGTTGCTGTGAAACATCTGTACCTGTGAACCAGACTATTTGGCAACACATCCCGGAAGGCTGTGATATATGCTGGTACGAGATTTACCTTAACTGACCAGGGTAGGTGTTTAAATTTTAGCACATGGTTCATGAAAAACACAAGTATTATTTGAACAGAAAAAAATACAATTATGAAATAAATGGCATTACGTGGAAAATACAACAGATTATGTAGTGTGTCTTAGAGTGCAGTACATTTCTTGTAGTCTAAATATATGAAAATGAATTCCTAGTGGTGTGTTCCTATGTGTGTTCACAATTGGCAGTGCAGGTATTCAGAAGGTTAATGTCTGAGTAAATGAAATGGTTAATGTGAAAAGTTGATGCCTGCCACTCATCCACTGAGCTACTGGACATTGTTCCCCTTTGCAACTAATTGTAAGTAGCTGTTCGGTTTGTATTTTGTGTTTTTCATTCTTAATCTGATCTCTTTGGTGCTGTACCATCTAACAGTATAGCCCAATTCACCTGCCTATCAAGTAATGCAAATATTTTGGCTGTTTCAGAATTCTGGTGCAGTAATATTAACTAATGGTTTAGTGCATGAAAATTCGCCATGGTGTAAGTATGAGGCAACATTGTGTTATGTTTATTGACTAGTACTATTTTCATGAACTCTGAAATATGAAGCAAATTATGGCACTTGAAGGAACGGTGAAAGGTAGCAAACTGGACCCTCTGAGTACAACTCATATTGACCCTTCACAGTGGAGGGATGTTGAGGTTCACCCCTGATACAGCAGCAGTGTGTGTGGGTATTTAAACCTTACTCAATAACTGATGCACTCTGTTTTTTAATGGGGCTTAGATTTAGCCTATCACTTGCTGCCTGCCATTGTATTACATCATTTACTATACAGCGGCCACAAGAAGAAGTCTCATGGATCCATCTTTTTACACCTCCCTTGTGCTGTTGCTATTCTCTCCTCGAGCATGCCTTCTTATGTTCCCCTCCAATAATCAGTCCTTCAGATCATTGTTGGCAGTGATAACCATATGATGTCACAGGCAATAAGTGCATCATGTTCAGTACAATAAGCCTTGAATTCTGCCATCCCCACCATCCATGGGATTTCTTTCTCTGGCCTTATTATATTGATTGCTTCAGAAGTTGCTTAATTTATATTACATATTTTTCTATCTGAAATGTGACATTAGTTATGTATGAGTATTAAATATTATTTAATTGTTCATTGAACACAGAATTTTTTACAAAATCAGTACTGGGAAATTGCTTTAAAATTCCTTGACTTCTTATTTCAATATATTGAAATTTGGATAATATAAAAGGTAAAATAAAAGTAAAGTTGCCCCTGCATGTTCTGTGAAGGCATTTGGGGGAGTGTAGGTGTAGCCTCACTCATTCTTAACCTTAACACTAGATGCAGGCAAGTGGTCAACTTCACCCCTCAGTCACTTACTCCCTGGGGGAGGACATATTCATAACCCATAGAATGGGAGACCTGTGGTGGATGTCAGAGCTGGTCTGGACATTTTTGAGACAGGAAAACCTTTTCCATTTGCTGTTAATCAAACTATGATTTTTCATGTCTCCAGTACATGGCCCAGTCACAGTAACGTGCAGACAATGCTACACTGCTCCGTGGGTATTATATCTGTCTATAAAGTCATCCAAATAACATACCAAGCTCTGAAAGTCATTCTTGTTTCGTGTGCATATGGAAAATCTTGTTGTTGAATATGTAGTCTGCTAAATAGAATTCGTGTGCTACACCTGACATTATGGAATCGTCAAATGGACTGTTTAATCAAAAACACTACTGCCATGTTTACTGAGAGTAAAATGTTGCATTTCATGACATAATGTGCCTAGAACTTAAGGGGATTTGTGAGACAGTTCAAAGATGGTGTTACAAAAATTTTCTGGAAGTGCTATACTTTATTCAAACATTGTCAACTTTTGCATATATAATAAGCTGAAAAATTATTGATTGAAATGCATACCACATACATAGTACATGACCTGGCAGACTGCACAGAAAAAATTAAAAGGAATGTCTGTATTAATTTACAGAAGTAATTTAAAAAATATTAGTTTTAAAAATAAATTTTTTAACACATTATAAGAATAACAGTTTTGTAAGTAGTGCATTGACAGGATATAGTAATAACTCTTGGCTGTGGGTTGCATGGGTTGGTTTTTGGTTTATTCTTCAGAAACTGGAGCATTCACTTTGACATTTATTGAAAATTATGTATGTAAATGAGACATCTGAGGGAAACGGAAGCACCAAATTCTTCAGTGAGATAAAAAAATATGGTAAAGTTGTTCTGTGCTTAATGTAGCAACAAGGCATGAATGGACCATGGCACTAGCTGGATGTCAGTGGTCACTTTCATGCTACAACTCTTCTACCACCAGGTGAGGATCATTTAGTTTTCATCAGATAGCAATTAATGTGTACCCCAGACCCAGCCTGGACAGTATGGAGAAGAGAAATATCATGCTTCTTCTTGGAATTGGACTTTGAATCCTTAATAATCTACCCCTGTCATTATACTGACAGCTATCCTGCCTGCTCCTCAACCAAGTATTTCTAAATAATCCAGTTGTACTTTTAATAAAGGATTTCGTTCAGAGTTGCTTAAGATAGTTATGTGTAGAATGTGTAGTACATTTGTAAGTGCTTCTCTGGTTCCTGTTTTCATGACTGCCTTGTATCTTCTCAGCTGTGTGATTTGTATTTTCAGTGAGTATTTTTATTTTGCAAGTTGATCAATGCAGACACAGATTTCATTTAATCTTCTCATTTGAAATATGGTCGTACACATTTAGGTAAGAATGTAAGCTGAGGATGTTCAAGAATACAGTACTGAGGAATATGTTTGGGCCTGGGAGGCAGGAGGTTACAGGAAACTGGAGAAAACTGCAGGGGGAGGAGGAGCTTCATAATTTCTGCACTTCACCAGATATTAATAAGATTGTGAAATCAAGGTTGATGAGGTGGTCAGCATGTGTGGCACATATAGGACAGAAGAGAAATGCATGCAGGATTTTGGTGGGGAAATCTGCAGGAAAGAGACCACCTACAAGACCTAGGCATAGATGGGATGGTAATATTGTAGTGGATATTGCTTGAAGATAGAGGAGGTTTGAATAGGACTGATCTGGTGAATGATAAGGATAAGTGGTGGACTTTTGTGAACACAGTAATGAGTCTTCATGTTCTGTAAATAAAGGAAATTTCTTGACTAGTTGAATTGTTCACTTCTTAAGCAGGACCCAGCACTGTGGAGTTACTCATGTTCTGAATTATATAAATAACTTGTCTGTCTGTACTGATATGAACTTCATAGTACATTATTTTGTTTTTCTGTACAGTTAGTTGTTGAAAAGCATCATATAGCATGTAGGTGAACATAAAATATGTTTTCTTTAAACTGTTTTCCGCAGGATAGTTTTCTCTTATTTCCTGACTTCCACCTGTGGGAACCACATACCAGTATGAAGTCATTAATTTTATTGGTGTGGTGGATGACCAATGGCAACCCCCCTCCCACAAAAGCAGGGGGGTTATAACAATGATGGTTGTTGAAAACAAGAAATGTACATCTGTGTTGTAGGTGAAATAATGGTGACCAAAGCGTGTGCTTTCCCAGGATTGTGCACCCCTTCAATTCCATGGCCACAAGAATTGGAGTCTCTTATTTTAGTTTTACAGTAATATGCGAATGTATTTTAGGGGGACACAGTGGCGCAGTTGGTTGAGGCAATGCTCTACAAGCCAGAAGGTCATGGGTTCGATTCCCAATGGTGTCACTGGCATTTTTCGTTGACTTAATCTTTCCGGCTGTACTACGGCCCTGAGGTCGACTCAGCCTCTTAACAGAAATGAGTACTATGAATATTTCCTGGGGGGTACAGGTGGCCAGCGCAGAGGGCTGATAGCTTTCCCACCTTCATGTGCCAATTGTCTTGAAATCTGGCAGCCTCAACCTCCTGGAACCCTCAGGGCCTGTCCAGGCCTTTAATGCGTGTGCTTTTTTATGCAAATGTATTTTATATGGAAGATAGGAGTGATACAGCATCTGAGCATCATGTTTCTGGCCCTTAAGAACATACAAAATTAGTACAGTCTATAGTCATTCAAGACTTGTCCGCTTAATTAACGTAGTGGCAGATAGCTGTGTCAGGGTAACATACACTCCTACATTCCTTTGTTTTGCAATAATGTTAAGCCTGAGGTAACAAAAACTCCGTTGTTGGTGACAAATATGCTGTAAGGTCTCAAATGTCATGTGTCACATGTAAGAAGTTGCTGAGGCCTGCAATCAGACTTATAATCTCCTGAATAATAGAGTAGTATGCTGACTACTGGGCCAGTGGGGTGGCCCAGAAATGGGTGTTGTTATAACCCTGTTTATATCACTCATGAACTGGGGCTCAAATCCTGGCAGGGATAAAGATATTTCTCACCAAAAAACATTCCAGGGCCCAACCAGCATCCTATTGGGCGGGTATGAGGGGCTGATAAATTGTGGGTAAATCGGCTGAGATGTGAAACTGAACACACAACTAGTATTTGAAGTTTTGAAAGTGTGGAGTTCTACCTACATTTCACCATATGTCATTATAAAATCTGTCACCTGTTCAATACTCAGTTTTGATCCTACATATTTGCACTAAGCTCAAAATGGGCATAGAGGCAGCTCCTGAAATGTCATACGTGAAATTTGTCTTGGCTAATAGGCAGTGTTCAATATATAACGTCCATTTCTCCAAGTCAAGTGAATGTTCCTTTTCTTGTATAAATGTAACTAACAGGTATAGGAAGAAGTGATTAACTGTATATTCAGTAACTTAAACACACTGTAATCCAATATACTTATTATCAAGCTCTGTAGGAAGCTTAATTATGTACATATAGTGGCAGGTTCTTTACATTCATAACATTGTTTTCTTAATAGTGTACTACAGAGGTTATGCTTTTGCTGAAGATGGGGTAAGTCTTCGTTCTGGTGGTGCTCCTGTTTTTCCTATGTCAACTGCGGCATTTCCAATGAAGAAAGAGTCAATGGCACCTACGGAACCTGAAATCAGAGTTCGCCGCATTTTCCCTGAGACTTGGCTTTGGCAAATGCTTGAAACAGGGTAGGCAGTCTGATGCGCTAGTATTATAATAGTATTGTGTTTGTAGGTTCTAAAGAACCTGTGAATGAAGTCAGTTTGAAAGTAATCTTGAACAGGTTTGATGCCTTATCACTGAGATTTTGAAACAACAGAGTGCTGTTGCCACAACATGTACCACCAAATTTGTTCTGGTTGAATTTCTGTTGTGGATATTGTGTATGTACAAGCATCATGATTTGAAATTTGAAGTATGAATTTAGGACAGTGTTGTCATTTTTTATTTACCCAAGTTTATTGAACGTGAATTTGTTTTTCTCAATCTCCAAAGGAAGTATTGAATAATTGAGTTGGTTTGGAGTTTGCAGAAAATAATACTGCAATGGGAATGAAATTGTGTGGCTTCTTAAATGATGTTGTTTCTGGCATTTGTGTTGTTATTCACATAAATACTAACTTACCACATTTGATAATCTAGTTAAATGTGATCCTGTAGAAATTATTTAAAATAATACTTTAGATGTTTAGGATAGCTTTCTTGCAGCTGATAGTCTGTAGATCTGTACTTTTTCACTGTCTTACAAGCTAACTGTAGCCTGGGTTAAACATGCTGATTTTGTTGTACTTGTACAAGACTTAACCCTTTGAATTGTGGCATTCATATAAAAATGATTAAGAATATAATTTGTACGTCATAGGAAATGCACTGCATTTCTATTACATAGACTAAATTATTATCCTTGTTCATGAGAAACACTCACTGTTTGTTTTGAAAGAATGTCAGACCCACAAATAATATCTTTTAGCAAGGTGAAGAGTTCCTTTTAATACTGTAGCAGTAACTGAAGGCTTTCAAAGGGTTATTGTCACTGTGTTCATTGTAACTGGAAAGTTACCACTAACAACACCTGCATGTAGTGGCTTTTCATTTTTGGCTTTAAGTGTTTGTTTGGGTGGTGGCAATTCTGGTGATTTTCTAATATTTGAACATTCTGCTAGTGAGAAATATTTAACATGTATGACACTTCAGCAAAGTTAAAATACCTCTTTCTGGTTATTGACACACTGATTTTGCTTTAAAGCCTGGGTAATCATTATGCAGTATGCAACTGTGTTGTGAAAATAAAATTGAAATCATTTTGGACATTCACATTGATGTTTAGAATAAAGTAGCCTCATTGCCAAGTCACCACATTGTGTTGGCATGTACGGAGTGTTGAGGTAAAACTACACACATTTAAGGCCCCTTTCATGGACTTTTAAGTGGCCTGCTGTTGGATTTGTAGTGGCCTCTTCACCGTGCACTATGGTGCTTGTCACCCTTCATATTCATAGACTGTTGGTACAAGCATTAGGAAATCAAAGAAAAGAAACAAGAAGACACTGGCATCACTTCTTTGTCACTGGCAAAGAAGGTCCTTTATCTCCTGTCTATAAATGGTATATACAAATAAATGCTATGGATGATTGAAAAATGTCAGGAGTGAGATACTGATTCATTGATTGAAGGGGTTGGTGTTGATCACCCTGTGCACCATGACTGTTTTGTGGCAGTAGTGAGAGGTGGTGCTGCAAAGTATGGACAGCTGGCACTTATCATGGGTCTTCCCAGCATTCACACTCAGTGACTAACCTCAGCACTTGATGAAATTGAGAGATCAGCATCATGGTCTCTGCCCTCATAGTACGCCCCAAGTAAAGGACTGAGTGAGCTATGAGTCTATGGATGTACACCTGCCTGGAATCGAACATGTAGCTGTTCACCTGGGTGAGCAAACTACAGTACCTCCTGAAACTGGAAATGGCCAGCCTTGTTTTCACTTTTACATGATGTGATCTGGCTCAGGTTTCATGTAGGTTCTTAATCTCTTAGACTGCTTTGATGACTAATAGAGGGGTCCCACTACTGTCCAAGCATCTAACATTTTATGTTAAAAATTAGGATTATAAAGATTGAAAATGTGGGTGACAAGCAATACACTGCAGTCATTTTTTATATTTTGTGCCTTATCCTTCTGTGTAGCTGGCCCTTTAGCAGTCCTCAAGTTCAATTGCAGCTTAGTAATTTACATAGTGTTGAAATGTCCATTCAGTTCTGGTTAGTATATTACACAAATATTTCATACAAATGCTGTACGTGATACATGTCTGTGAAGGTACATTTGCTGCATAATTCTTCTGTTGAACACTATGCTTCAGTGGGATACAGGGCCTTGTAGTTTGCAGACGCCATTGTTTCAAAGGAACCTGATGCCATCATCTTCAGAGGCGAAGTCCCTCTTCTAACTTCAAGATGGAAGCAACAGGTTCCTCATACATGTTGGTATCCATCTACCAAACCATGTGATGTCATATTGTGTTGGAAGACCATAATCTTTTTTGCTTCTGACAGTGATTTTTTATGATTTTTGTACACTTACGTGATTTTCTGCACTTAGCTGTATACCTTTTTCCTAAGTGGCCTTTAATAATCTCCACGGCATTTTTACATTTCACTTAATTTTGACTTAAAAAGTCAACATAACCAGCACAGTTTTATTCTGATGCATCCTGTTGTGTTTTTCTATATCATAAATTAAAATATGCCATCAAACACAACACTTAAATGTTGTATCACACAGTGCTACATGTTTCATTTCACATGAACTTCTACTTTTAATTTCCTCGATGAGGTCTGGTTGTTTATATATATATCTCAAAGCTTGGTGTCAGTCCTGGGTCCCCTTTGTCATTTACCTTCTTGGGTCCCAACATAGAAGTTTATTCTCCTCTGTTTCTGACATACATACTTCTTGTGTACCGAAACTCCAGGTTTCTGCTGCATGTGTCACTACAAGGCATATTATTGACATACCATGAGCTTGAGGTTGTGAGGTGCTGCTCTAGATTGTAACATGGGACACGAGGCATAGTAATAGTGGTGTGTGTGCATGGCAGAATGACTTCATTGTTCCTGGCTGAAACTTGTTATGGTAATTGAGCATGGCAGAGGAAGAGAGAAGAGGCTGAATGAAGAAGGAGGCAACTGTCCACTACTCTGCATACTCCTGCCAGTATTTATACACACCTTTTTATGGTGCCATGACCACCTGCAACTCATGCTTAAATTTCAATCACCAATCCATAGTGTGGTCATCCCAAGAGATATGAACAAAAAGTATGCGGACTGGATGCCTTTCTGCAGAGCACTAGTTGTCGGCTGAGGCCTGTACACATCAGTGGCAGGATCTTCTGCGTATTTTGGTTCAGTGCATGCTGTTGGCTCTCTACAAGGCCCTTCTCAGTTAACTCAGCAGAATGATAATATAAACTTCCTAAATATCATCATCCTCAAAATCTGAGATTCCTTCTCCTGGAATTTTACAGGCTGATGTGAGATTGTTTAATCCTGTTGTGGTGAAGCCACAAAAGTCATTGTCTGCTTCAAGCCAAGGCTTTTTCCAGAGCCATGCAGATTTGTGGACTCCAGCCTGTCTGTGGACACCTTCATATGCACTGCAAGTCAGCTGTGCTATATAGCTGTCAGCATGCACTAACACTAAGAAAGATCTCCTTACTTCATCTGAGATGCTGCAGAAGGTGCAGCAAGAGTGACAGCTCTTGAATGTGCTGGTAATGCCCTGGTTGAGTGACAGCAGGAGTGAGCTGGTGGTGTTTTTTTAAGTGTGTGATCTCTGAGGGTTGTATTCACTGCAAGGGCAAGTGACTTTTGTATTCTCCAAAACGTCCTGACTTGCTCCCACCCTCCTGTTCAGTGGGTATGGAGTTATTTGCCCTGTGGCAAAGTGGCCAGTGTGTGACTTTGATCACATACCTCTGTCTAGTGTGGGCCGGGTAGCTCAGTCGGTGTAGGGACTGACTACGAGCTGGACGGTCCAGTGGGGACGAGATTTTCTGCCCATCTAGACCGGCCCTGGGGCCTACCCAGCCTCCTGTAAAATGGGAACCGGGTCTTTCCCGGGGGTAAAGTGTGGCCGGGGCATGCTGCTGACCACTCAGCCCCTTCTAGTGCCACGGTCAAGGAAGAGTAGAGCTATACCTCTACCCACCCTCTGGGCCACACTTGGCCTGTAACGGGATCACTTTACGTTTACTTTTTTTTTTTACCTCTGTCAAGTCCTGAGGTTCAGAATCGGTGAAGTTATGTTGGTACAACCCATGTCTTCCTTAATGACATGGACAAGGAAAACTTTGAGATATTCACTCTTCTGGGATATTACACGGCATAGATGGTAGTTATTTACCGATGTTTTGAGGAAACCTGTTGGTCCTGTCTTCAAGGATCAGGCAGTCCAAGAAGAACCTTGAAGATGGGACCAATAGGTTGTCCTGAAACTTAAGTAGTTAACTACCAATCTGCACCATGTAACATGCCAGAAGAGTGCAGGTTACATTTACACCATTGCAGAAGCCTCTAAAGGTCCACATTAACTTGTTGTCATTTAATGAGGCTGCCAACCAACTACTACAGTTGTGTAGCACCCGTTCTAGTTAAATGAATAAGTGTGCGTCATTGATGGAGTGTGTCAACAGTAGTCACAGAAAAACCTGTTCCAGTGCCATTTGTCCACCTCTGCCCCTACGTAGAGTGACTGGGGTTTGAACTCAGGTTTCTGTGGTGACAAGCCAATAACTAACTTTCTGATCACTGGCAAGGCCTTAAAGATAAGAACTTCACCTGTAACCTGTACCATATGTTAGTTCCCCAGTGTCATACATGTTTGAGAGGTGAATACAAGGAGAAATAGGAATTGATAATGTGATATGTGAAAATTCATAAAGTGGCAGTGCCATTACATTACCATGGGCTTTACAGCTTTTGGAAGAACCCTCCTTTTTCTCCAGTCCATTTCTTTCCTTCACCCACCATTTCTACATCCCTTGGCATGTGCATTACAATGCACAGATCTAAAACCTGTCTTTTTTGTCAAAGTATACAATTTAAATTTGTAATACAAGATGAGCTGTTACTGGACTGAATATGAATTGGACACTTTGTATTAAACTTATGTTTTCATTTATAAAAATATGTCAGTTTGTGCAGGTATAATATAATTCAAGTTTGCACTTCATGCAAAATTTAATTGAATAATAATCCAGTTTTGTTAACGGTAACAGTTAATGCATAACATAATGGGAAATGGTATGGTATCGGTGTTACAAAGTCTTTCTCACCTGTCCTACAAAACTGATTAAACCTGTCAGCTTCTTTCACTTCATGTCGGTTCTCCTAGAAGCCTTCTCTTCCACAGCTGCTGCTTGGTCTCCAAATGCTGATGTTAAATTTCAGGGTCTGACGGGGGCCTGGGTTTGGTAGCACAGAATCGGCCCCCATTCCGACCTATTCCAGCACCTGGTCTGCCTGTGGTGAAGCCGGATCTTGGGCCTGCAGTGGTGTACAAGCCTGTCACACGCCCTCCTCTGGCAGGACCGTATGCCTTCTCACGCATCCCCACTCCTGTCTGGAATAGGCCCCAAGTCTTTCTCATGCATGATATTGCTTCCACCTGGCTTTTCACCAATTTCTCTTCAGGGTATGGTGATGTTTTGAATGCAGATATATAGTATACTTTGATCTTTTGTCTTTCTGGTTGTAAGAGTGTTCTTTCTGGAGATCACAGTAAATTCAGAACAGTATCAGTACTGAGAGGAAAAATATGAGCCATCAGAATGCTGCTTATGATGAAAACATCCCTTTTTTCTCAATAATACAGTCATATGCAATATATACTGAATGCTTTAATTTTCCTGCTCCATGAATTGATAGAAAATTTTAATTTATTTATAGTAGTCACTTTGATGGTAAGTTATTATGTTACAGTTACAGTTATTCATTCATCCAAGGATTTGGCCACTGTACAGTGGTTTTTCTTTGCCCACAACTTAAATTTCTGCGCATGTACCTCTGTATTTGATGCATATTTTTATTATGTATACTTTAACTTGTGTAGGAATTCAAGTCCTGCTGAGTGCTGTGTAGCTGTAATAATACTGCTCACATGTTGCTGTGTATAGAGTTCAAGTTGTTGTATTCTTTTGTTATTTATTCTAACTATTTCACAGTATTTAAAGATCCATTTTGGTACAATTTTATGATGCCTTTTTAAGTTGTATACCATGTAGGATATGTACTTGTATCAAACAGTCACTGTTTTCTTCTTGACTGGCGATGTTAGATACCTTGCAGTTCATTGTGTGTGAGTACTTGTTAGGTTGCACTGTATTGTGCAAAAAGAAAGTGAGGGGATTCAGGGAAGTATGTGAAAGGCTCCGTGTGGTGTGGTTTTGCGGCATCACTTCATAAATAATAATGAAACAAGTTGTACACTATCATATAACTGGTCTTATATTATTATTCATACACAAACAAGCATGACAGCAAAGAAAGAAATGAAAATAAGAATTGTGGAAAAGATGAAAAAGTCTTCTTAACACAGCCAAACTACACTTAACATGGACTCAAGGTTCGTGGCAACCCAGTACTGAAGACCCTTCCACCAAGACACAATTTAGAACAATCCAGCCAAAACACAGTTTTTATACATTAGCTTCAGATTTTTCTGCAGCAAGGATCATGCACTGATTGCTACAGTCAGACCAAAATTGAGAAGGGCCTTCAGGTGGAGTGGCAGTACGTCAGGGACCAAGGGACCAGAACACTTTGACAGTGAAGGGGAATCATTCCTCAGAAGGGTCAGGGGCAGGATCACAGGAATTTGACACTGTTGGTCACCATGACCCCTAGACCATTGCAGAAAATGAATATTTGAGTGTTTCTAGATAATGGCTTTGTAAAGCCTTTGTTGTGAGTAAAGTATGGCTGCATTTATTAGTAAAACTGTCCTGGATTTACACTGCCATATAAAACGAAAATAATGGAAAGTTATGATCTGGACAGAAAAAACCAGAATGTACATTTTGACAGAAAAAAATTTGAACGTTACTAAAGCTCAATTACATGCAAAGCCTGATTGCACTTAGCTGTTCAGCATATCATATTGACATCTTGGTTCATGCCACACCAAAACAGTTTAGTTACAGCTTTAGAATCCTGTAGGTATGTAATGTGACTGTGTACTGCTTGGGTCATGCCTAAACAAAACTTACATTTAAGGCCTTGCAATACTGTAGTTACATAATTTAGCAATTGACTGCCCAGGTGATGTCACAAAAAGCTGTTTATGTTGCTCACCCGTTGATGTCAGTCATTGCCTACGATAATGCAGTTATGTCACTGAGCTGTTTTCACAACATAACTCTCTTCACAGCACCTGAATTGTTTCGCTTGTTTGTTGAGTTCCCAGCTGATGCTGTAACAAAGCTAATACTTTGTTTATATCGGGTATGGCCTTACAATACAGCATTGCTGATGCTGTAACAAAGTTAATGAATACAGTACTGCAATTATGTCACTTAGCTGTTGTCTGCTTGCTGAGCTAACCACAACATATCTTTACAGCACTGTTGTTATACCCAGTCTTGTGCTTCCAAATTTTGAAACAACCATTTATTTAATATTACTGGGTTCCTGAACATTGTTCATTGTCCAGTATTCACCAACAGGTTCCATTTCTGTCCTCAGGGAAAGAAGGAATAGACACCAACACGGTCCATGAAACAGAGACAATGTCACTGAACTGAGATAAGCCCTTTTCGATGTGCCCAGCGGTATTGTACCTACATACCCTTTTGCTTAGAGACATCAGAGATTCTGTTTCTGAAACACTACATTGTGCTCAGGATATGACAGTATAAATTGGACAAAACCAGAAACTTAGTAATATAATTAAGTGCCATACCATCACCAGAGCCCTTCAGGACAAAATGTTTGACATTGTAGTAGTTTTGCCAGTTTTTTGATTAGTGGGTTTCTGAATCTGTAACTTGTATTTTTCCTGAACAAACATCATTCACTTTATGTAGGTACATAGACTTTCAGAAGTATAAATAATTATTGTTGGAGTGCATGCAGTTCATGAAGTTAATCACATAATTCTGTCATGTGTCTAAAAATGTGCCACACCCTGAAAGGTCTGATTAGAAGCAGAGGATCAGTAGTTAATCTTGCAGGCCTCTGGGGTGTTAGATAGTTGTTTAGATAGTAACCAGTATGTAAGAGGAAACTGCTACCTACATCATCAGGACTACATGTTGTGAAGATGTCAGCAACAGTTACTTCCAAAATGTTAATAACCATATACAAAGCTCCACAGCATTACATCTGAGAGGACTGTGGTCTTAATATTCTTTCTGTGAGAAAATCAGCTGTTATGAGAAAGTGTTTCAAATTGCACTGGAATAGTAGATTATATTTTTGTGTTTGATAATTCAGTTGCTGCGCAGAAATTATGCCATTGCTTTCCCATTGATGACTAGAGACTTGGTAAAATAAGTTTTTACATCATGAATATGGTTTATTGCTTTTACTTGTGATTACTGTTACAGTGGTAATTAATGACACTTGTAAATATTTCATACAGACAAACTGAAGAAAATGTGTTCGATTATGTTCTAGGTTTGATGGAAAAACAACAGTGCGTAAACAAGTACCAGACACCATTACATCATGGGTTATTTCTGGCTTCTCTCTGGATTCTCTGTTTGGGCTTGGACTTTCTGAAACACCAAGAAAGGTATGAGATAAGACAGAAGTCTTTTATCTAACATTTGAAAAATGTGTTCCACCTTTCACCTGTTATCATGTGCATTTTCTTCCCACAGCTTCGAGTGTTCCGTCCATTCTTCTTGTCTTTGGACTTGCCGTATTCAGTTATTCGTGGTGAGATTGTTGCTATTCCCATTGTGGTATTCAACTACATGAACAAGGATTTGGAGGTGGATGTCACACTGGAGAATGAACAACTGGAGAATTTTGAATTTGCTGAAGTCACTAATGAAGTCAGTGCACAGCCTAGTAAGTGACTGTCTGTCAGGTGCTGCTATGGCAATCCCTTTAGGTCAGGTATTGTTCACAGTGTTTAAATAAGCTAATGGGAATTTTTCCAAACAAATTTTTAATGCTCTGTCACACTCATCATTCATAATAAAGTCGTCATTATGTTCATCACTTACACTACATGCTTATTTAGAAGTTAAATGGGCGTACCTCTGCCATTTGTATTTGTATTTTATTTGCATTCCATAAATCCAAGTAAGTACAATAAGTAGGATATAGAACATGTCAGTGTTTATACATATATATATGGTTGGAGTCAAGCAACTGATTCCAAGTTTAGTACATGAGTTAATAAACAAATAGGTATAATATTTAATAGGTACAAAATCATACAGCAAAAACAGCAGATTTTCCGTAGTAAGACCATTTGTGGTACATTAGTCAGATTTATGTTGAAAATATTCTTCTATTGAATAAAAAGAATGTGTATGCAAAAATCGTTTTAAGCAGATTTCAAA
>Ga0136643_10002823_pt1 | contig 22905 bp, 13 predicted proteins | sample TergutLab28metaG_FD_96883 | JGI IMG/M metagenome (GOLD analysis project Ga0136643, IMG submission 96883) | Labiotermes labralis P1 segment gut microbial communities from Petit-Saut dam, French Guiana - Lab288 P1 (version 3) (version 3) | ecosystem: Host-associated > Arthropoda: Insects >... | reverse complement strand
TGCAGTCTCCTCCATTCCCCCGTTACCTCGTCCCTCCTAGGTCCAAATATTCTCCTCAACACCATACTCTCAAACACCCTCAGCTTCCTTTCCTCCCTCAATGTCAGCGACCAAGCTTCACACTCATACAAAACAACCGGCAAGATTACGAACTTAAATCTTATATATAAATTAGAAGAACCTTATTAGGTCAGGTCGTGCCATGGCGCAGGCAGTTGGTCGCCTGCGCCTGCCTCTTACAGCGGACGTCCGGGTTCGATCCTAGACAGGTCCATGCGATATTTATCGTGGACACAGTGAAACGGGGACAGATTTTTCTCCGAGTACTTCCGTTTTCCCCTGTCAGTATTATTCCACCTGTGCCCCATACTCATCTTCATGTTATTCTTACCAGAAGGACAAACGGCCGAAGCCTGATAATCTTCCAAAAGCAATGCATTTTCGGAAATTTATGATCACTTATTCAGACCGATATCTTGATATTAAGATGTGGAAAGGACGCCAGGCCGATTGGGCGACTCAACTTTGTATGGTGGCGCCTAATATTTGTTGGTCCTCAGTTTCGAACCTGCTCCCTGTCACACTTCTGGCGCCAAGAATTTTGGGTGGCTTGGGAAGTTTTGGAAAATTCGAGCACTCCGCTGATGGGGCGTGGGCCAAATTTAATATTCTGTATCGGTGTCAGTCTTCAAAGTGTCAGAAGCCCAGAGAGGTATACAGCACTGACCACTACTACAACACCTGTAAGCCGAAAAAGGACACCCACTACAGGTCTTGCAGTACACAGTGCTAAGAATGCAATGTATAAACCCAAAGGAATAACAGAAGCCGACCTAAGCTAAAATAATAACGTTCGTACATTGTATTCATAATGTGCTTGGTTCGAATCTCGGCTGAGACACCGACTATTTAACTCAGACTATTCGCTGTTTTCCTCAATCCCTCTACCCAAAAACTGCATGAGTTCTTCAATTTATGCCTCTAACGCTTCCTTCCGCATCATTTTCAATTAATAATTTGCTAATTATCCGACTGTACGAAGCTATATAGCTTCGGGTACTGAGAGTGTCGTTAAATAAATCACCCATAAATAAACTGGATGCCGAAGAAAATTACATAATGATGAGCTTTACGACCTCTACTTTTCAGCAAACATTATTATCCTTATAAATTCAAGAAAATGGGATGGATAGGGCGTGTAGAGTACATGGGAGAGACGAAAAATCATACAAATTCTAGTTATAAAACGTGAAGAGAAGAAACCACGTGCAGACGAGCATGATGTAGATGGCACTGGCATGATTAAAACAAACACTAAACGAACAATGTGTGAACATACAGAATGGCTTCATTTGGCCCATGAGGAGATCCAAAGATGGTGATCCACTGGGATCCACAGAAAGAGAGAAATTAATCGACAACTTCGGTGCCCATTAGTGCCTATTCTGAAGAATGTCTGTGTCTAATACAACCGATCAAGCAATGCCTCATCAGCAACTGAGCCCGGCAGAGTCGACTACTCAGTATCCCGGCAAAAACTGTGCTTAATGAAGTTGACCAGACAACATTACAGCTTGAACTTCGCTTTACGCATGTTACATTTAGTACTATAATCACTATAAGATAAAAAAGTATTTTAACTTATAATAACCACCAATTTGAAAGAGCCGGTGTCGCATTCACATTGCGGGTGCTTTGAATGATACGACAGGGGGGTAAACTGACGAGTGAAGAGTAACCGAATTGCATCAAGAGTGTAAGCAGGGGATCTGTCAGTGTCACCCCAGGAACATACGAATGTGTGTATAATCATTAATCTATCCGAAATGAAACAGCAACGAGCCACTGCATAGTATATGATGGTATCGCCACAGCTCAATAACCCCCCAACAAGGTCGCACTGTGGTCAAGTACGTTCAATGACTGTTGAGTTACGCAGATCCGGTCATCCCGCATTACTGTTGAAAAAGACATCGCTTTCCTCTTTTGTTCAGTCACACAATCGACAGGTCACGCATAAAAAAGAGAACGAAATAGTAGTGAATGCGGAAATCAAGCCCCAATGCCAACCTACAGACTTGCTACATACCGTTTGTCACAACGTCCTTCATTGCGTGGTTGACTGCAATGAATCAGCATCTCGTACCCCGTCTTACACTGGAAATCGGTTCTGCTAATAGTCAAATTCCTTACAGAAAAAAATAAACTACAAAAACATATAAGGTACTAGACCTAACATGATCTGGAGAAAAGTTTTACCGTTGAGCTTCATAATTTGTATTCATCAAATATTACAACGATCAAATCGAGGGGGACGAGATGGGATGAGAATGTAAACATCAAGTAACTTTTCACATCGACGCTTTATCGATAAAGTTGTGACACGAAAGAAGCGTTTCACGCGTCTTTAAAAACTTTCACCTAACCAGAAAAAAAAATTATCACAATTATGAAAATTAGTCATAAAATGGAAATTATATACAATAAGAGCAGTGTATATAGCCGTTGTCGTCATCATAATAAATCTAATCAAGGATAAGATTCTCAGACCTGTCCCTTTAAAGTTATAGGTTTTATTGGTCTTCCCACCTTTATCAAGACCGTTCCACATGCGCCAACTCCGGGGCTGAGAGGCAGACGATTTCTAAACGTTCGTTTCAGGCGATCTATCCAGCTGCCCTGATGCAACTTCGTACCTTCTAATGTACTGCCCACTGGTCTACTGCAGAAGCAGAAAAATAGCTACCGTTATTCGTCTTAACCAAAAATGACTAACGAAGGAACCACACCTTCCAAACGTCTCTATCGCAAGACGTTATAAAGAACAGTAGTCGCTAGTGATATCCAACCTGAGACCTCCGTAATGACTGCAAGTGAAATCAAACAAATTACCCATTTTCAGTAAAAACATGACATAATTTTCTTTCCAACAATAAGATTCAGAACGCAAGGTGGTGACTAAAAATTGGATTTATATAACTTATCTTAATTACTGTGAATTTTGTACCGCCTCAAACAGATCACTGCTTACTGTGCTCGAAGTCTGTGAAATGCGATGTTGGCTTGCTGGGATGCACATCCTTTTTAATATCTAACTGCAGTCAGTCAGTTCCTGAACCTTAAAGGACCTTAAACGTACACAGCTCCCGGAAACATGGCTGACTATCCCGTGAAACCTGATCATACTAATCATCAGTGAAATAGTACGTAAATACAAACTTATACGTGGAAGTTTGTGTGTTCAGTACGATGACTATTAGCATAGCTGTCCCCTGTCATGTGACACCGCGCAGCCAAGTAGATATTCAGCACTGTTTCAAGCGATCATGCTTCGTCCATTACCAAGGTACTGATTTTCCCTGATGAAGAAGGCAACAGGAACCCCTGAAATATCGGGACAATTCTAACAGGCTATACGGTTCACATTGCAGAACACAACAATCTCCATAAAACGTGTTTTATCGAGAACTTGCATCCAACCTTACATTTCCTAACGACAAGATTTTGCAGTGAGCTTGATGAGAGTTCTGGACGTTGCCCATTACTGGAGGTCTACAACATTAGAATCGTTCTCCTCCCTTTTCCAACCGAAGCAGAAAACAGACCCAGTTTTTGGAAGTCTATGTTAAAAAAAGAAACCAAGATTTGAGACAATATCCAAAACAGTTGTCAAGCTCACTTACACCCGAATTCATCAACCAAATCTTGTCTGTGGAAGATGACATTAAAAAAAACCGGTTCAACGATCCGATACGGCAAAAGATGCGAACTCGCGAAGGCAGAAAATAGGAAATGAAAACGGAAAAACCGATGTCATAAACGTGACACCTCTGACAACCATGGAAACGCATCGCCAGGTGTGGGAATATTACTGCAGATGGCGACTGTGGCACGTCAGCACTTGGTGAGCCGTGGAAAACCAGCAGCCTCGTAATCCTGTGCGGTCTGCAGTTAGTGGGTTGGTGCTCCACACAATCTCTCATAAGAAACGTGACAGGACACAACGATGTCCCTCTCTGCATTTTTCGTAAACAACGATGTTGAATTGTATTCATTTTATGGTTTCCTTTTTTTCGGTCATAATCTGCGTACGAGAATGAATTCCGTGGACGGTCATTATTCAGTTTCCACCTTCCAACGCCGAGTAAAAGAGTATCCTGAAGAATGCACTTTACTTCGGAACGTGTCGTCCGGTTGTGGAAATTACGGAAAGGCACGCAACACGACCTACGTCAATATCTGTACATCCTCCGCAGAGAAGTGACAACAAATTGCCGAATGTAGTTGTCTGCAGTGTCACAACGTACTCAAATGTGACAGTTCTCGTTGAGAAGGCCGAACGTCTTAACTCGCATTTCAATTTTGAATTTTTGGTGCACAAAGTAGCACTGGGACACGTCTATCAACGAGTACTTCGGCTTTCCAGCAAGTCGGAATCACCCCGTCAGTGCTCCATGCTCATTCCTGTAGCATCGTTGCTATATAATCTCAGAAACTAAGAGATTCCTTGTATAACACACTTAAAAAAAAAAACTTGTCTGTCGTCATCTTTTGGTAATAATCAGTCTCTACAGAAAAATTCTCGAACAGTATCTAACAACAAACCACGACAACTCCTTAGGGCATCCCCCCACCCTCAACATTCAGACCATAATCCCAGTCCACGGTGCCTTCCTACGCAGTCAAGAAGTCATCGTTCCATAAATTCAGTAACAAAAACAGAAACATCTGCAGCACTGGTAACAAATCATGAACAACCGGCGACATACGAGACCAAAAAATCAAGATTTCAAGAACCCTTACTTGAGGAACTGCATTAGTTGAAAGTATAAAAATTAGTATGCTGAAATACATATTTGACATTTACAAGGGAAGATATGCGTGGGAAATCGGCACTTCATAATTACGACTTTATAAATCAGCGCTTTGTATTTAGCTAATTAAGTACAGTATGCAATTAGACCTACATTATCTTCCACTTTTGCAATTTTGTAAAAACGTGCAAACACTCTTACATGCTCACGTCATATAAGAAAATAACCAGACACAAAAACACGTAACTTGTTTCGTTACTGAATAGTTTAATTTACTTCCGAAAAATACACCCTCCCTAACATCTCCAGCACTCACACTGTATAAATGTACGGTTGGCCTATGTACAGAAAATAAAGTATGTATGGTGCATTATAAAAACTTCAAAAGTAGAATTCTACATTACGTCCGAGATATTGATATTGCATATTAAGCAGGACTTCTGGTGAATTAGTTGCAGCGTCGTTACATATGAAGGCCTATACGAATATCCCTACCTTCATGCAGTACGAATAACATTTGGCTGTTAAAATGCCAATGTCACCAGCAACGAGACACGCCTTTGGATTTTCAGCTACGACATCCCACATAATAGACTAACGTGTCTGCAGGTCTGTTGCTGCAATTTCAGACACAAGTAATATATCCAAAATTAGGTCACAAATAAGGTTTTTTGGTACAAATCTAACTGCATAATGGCTTACGTATACCAGAAGTGTACACAGTTACTGTTAACCCTTTAAAGACTAGGAACAACGTGAATTAGGCATACAATTACATATTAAGTTAGCACCGCGCTGTGAACATCTCTAACTCGGTTACGAAAATCAATGTGTTAACAACAGTGTACAGGCAAATTCTCGCTCTTTGTTCTCACTGTGTGACCAGAATGTAGAATTTCTAAATCTGGTGGTACATACAGAAACCGGTAGGCTTCAAAGGGTTAACGAAATCGTGTTGTACAATGTCACACAGAGGAGCCGGAGTATTGTAGTCGGTATAGCGGCTAGGCTAGAGGCAAGAGATTTTTTTTTTCTTCAAAACGTCTATACCGGCTCTAGGGCCCCCCCTAACTTCCTACTCCTGAGGAGTAAAGCGGCCGGAGAGTGAAGTTAACCACTCACCTCCATGTAGTGCCGCAGTTGGGAACGCGTTGACCTGTATGTCTGCTCCTCGTAAGTACCTTCATGGCGCGGACAGCGAAAACTTTACGTTTACATTTTACAATGTCTAACAGTAATATGGCGACCAAGCATAACGCAGAGTTAGCGTGGGGTTTGACAGCAGCTAGACATCTGACGTGTGGTACGGACAAGGATCATCAGACGCCTACAAATGCGGCATGAGTGTTACACTCTTATGTTTCAAGCAACGTGTCTCAGGTTGTTGTATCTTTCGAATTTACTGTATTTTAAATCAATAATGCTGGAAATTATACACAGAAACTGACAAATATATGGCTAAATAAATGGTATAATTCTTCAGTTACAAATCTTGCTAGCCTCGAAATACAAGCGCAGACTGAAACACTCGCAGGAACTATGCGTTTTGTTAATTATAATTTCATAATCGCATTAGCGGCGAGCTTGTATCAGTGTATTCTGTTGGCAGGCCATATTCCTTAGTACGCTGACAATGTTCGTACCTCCGACTACACAGCGCGAAATTATAGTATAATTATCAAAAAATCAATTAGATAACACGTTTAAGACAGAAAGAGCGGTCTAATCTTAAACACTATCCCAAAAATCGCAAGGGGGGTTAAAAAATTCAGGTCAAACCAAAGGACAATCGTTTCCAGGCCAATATTCGACGTCGAAACACCCAGAATATGAAGAAGACGTGCTACTCACTCGTCGCCGCGACGGTCGGACGAATCCCGAAATTAATTACTGCCAATTTAAAAGTTCAGTCCAAACAAGTGACACAACGAAAACAAAAGTTCAAATCTTGAATTTATTTTTGTGTTCACATTTCCAGGTCAGCCAACTACAACAATGTCACAAGGGAATGCAGTTTATCAGACATGGACCGTCTTACCGTAGCCGGTTCGGGAGCGTTCCGTGCCGAGCCGGATACAGAATACCTGGAGAACAACTGTGTTGAAGAGCCCATCAAACTATGCGAATTCAAGAAGTTAAGTGGACGCATCCTGAAGACTGTGGATTCCGTATACCAGGACGTAGGTTCGGCAGATGAATGCCGTGAACTGTGCCTCAATTCACCCTTCCGTTGTCACTCGTATGACTACGGTGACACTGGAGAAATGGTGTGTAGGCTCAGTCATCACTCGCGCGCTACTCTCGCTGACATACAGGTGAGTTTATACCTACTGCCCGGTACACCACAGTTTCCATTAGATGTTCACAGTGCATGTCTATTACAGGTTACGTATAGCACCGTTCGTTTGATGCAGTGGCTGTGTTGGGGGTGCGTCCGCATATGCTGTACGCAAAAATAAACACAAATCCTTGTTTTGTTTTCGTACTGTAGGTAACGACGTCACGATTGAATTGTCCCATTGCGTTTCTAATCACAAATTATTTCCTTCAATCGATTAATTGGTAGGCTCTTTTTGAACCCACGATGATGATGTGGTCTCAAACCCGTTAAAATAATTTCCTATTAACATTTTATCTTGCTATTGCAAGACAAAATGTTAATAGGAATAAACCAAATGTAACTACTGTTTGCTTTTCCATGGATAATAAGCAGACAACATTCACAGATATTCTTCCTTACAGGATCCCTATCTCGAAGTGCCGGAGGCATCAACGTACGAACTGAGCTCTTGTTACAACGTCAGTATTGACTGCCGATCCGGAGACATGGTTGCACGCATCAAAACCAGCAAACTGTTCAACGGAAAAATCTACGCAAAAGGTAGTCCAAATTCTTGTGTGGAAGACGTCCGTGGGAGCCTGGAATTCGAATTAAAGATGGCGTATGATGACGTTGAATGCAACGTGAAACAGCACGGTCTTGGCCGGTACCTGAATGATGTCGTCATCCAGCACCACGACACCATCGTCACGAGTTCCGATTTGGGTTTGGCCGTCACGTGTCAGTATGACCTCACCAATAAGAGCGTCTCCAACGAGGTTGATCTTGGAGTAAGAGGTGATGTTCGTCCAGCACTGTCTGAAGAAGTGATAGTGGATTCGCCTAACATAGCTATGAAGATCACACATCGGTATGGTGGAGACCTCCTCCCTTCGGCAGAAGTTGGCGACCCACTGACCCTGTGGTTCGAGATCCTAGATCGCAACAGCCCATACGATATGTTCGTGAGAGAACTTGTCGCTATGGATGGGGTTGACTCCAGCGAGATTGTACTTATCGATTCTAATGGCTGCCCAACTGACCACTTCATAATGGGGCCAATCTACAAGTCTGCAGATTCCGGCAAGGTACAGTACATCATATTAAAAACTTACACACGGTGTGGTCCAGTGAGATGGTGAATTGTACAGAGCATTTCACATTCGCTGAATCCCCTGTTTCGAGGTGTAAACCAGACGAATTTTGGGACCTCACCCTCTAATTATAGCACATTATTTCAACTAAGTCAAGGTGTTGTGATCCCTACAGAAACACGTCGGAAATTCTCCTGAGCGTTACTCTGAGAATTAACGACCGTTTCTAAAGCACTGAACAAAACATCAGTGTACAGCAATTTAAAGTTACCGCAATTGTATCAATGCGGATAAAATATTACTAAAAACAGGCACCAAGTCACATTCACAGACGAAATGTAGTCCTTAATGCTGCGGTTTGGTACATCGCTGAAGTACAGACTACGCCTATTCCCTTCGTAGGAGCAATTCCGAATTCAGAAATAAATCCCACACGTGTTACTAGTACTGAGAAATGTTACAATTCATCTAGACACTGAAGCAACATGCGACGCTACAAATACGTTAGGTACAATCACTCTGTACTTCATACACCACACCAGTCGTATCGAAGCTAAAAAATATAGCCACAAAGAAACTATGTGCAGTGTACTTTACCGTATAAGCGGCTACAGCAGGAATATTGCTAGAAGTGACGAACACTCACCTGCAACAAATATAAAACAAAATAACATGAACACACTTCCATACGTTAATCAGTGTGGTGGCCCTTAAATGAGAGAACACGGCACAAGTCCAAATGTCTCCTGCAGCATAAAGCTAGTGAGAAACTGTTTTGTTTGTTTACAATCTAAGATCCACAATAAATACAGAAAATGACTCAAGTGACACAATTTAAAATTAATTAACTTCAACTGACATAATTTTACGGAACACTTGAACCAACAAAAGTAACGAGCATTTCTATTTTTCTAAAATTACTGCTTGTGGAAAGCGACATGAAACAAGTTCTACCGCTCTGTATTACTGATTTAATAAGATCCACTGAAGGAGAACAGTAGAGAGACAGAAGCGATCTAGTGCCGATACTGAAGTCGCGATATGTACAGTTCTTAGTGGCACACTAATACTCATTCGACGCGGGACCCTAATTTCGCCACAGCTATCAGGACACGAGACCGCCACTGCAATTATCTCGACCTAACAAATTGCTACAAAGAAGGGACAAACAGAACTTCACACACACATGCACGATATCGCGCTTTCACCGCCAAGTAATTGAGATCTTCGCTCTTCTAGGTTGTTGCACGACGTAGGCTGGTTCGTCGATGTTTTGGGACAGCAAATTGGTAGCATCTTCAAAGGTCAAGATGTCCATGAACGCATCTTCACCCTTGAAAGGTGGACCGAAACACCGTTCCGAAACAACGATAACAAACCTATGACGCGCTGCAACCCAGAAGAGCGACGTTTCACACAGCCTACAAATGTGTCATTATTCTCTCAAAATCAGTACAATTTATTCCTTAACAGAAATGTCTAAACGAAGACTTTATGTTGTAGACTCGGGGAAAAAAAATAGTTATACTCAACCGACTCAGTACACAACGAAATCCTGAGCTCAGTTCTGTTCTCTTGCAATTAAGGTAATGTAATACTGGTAACGACATAACATACAAACTGAGACACAAAACTGCTAGGCACGTTCAGAATTTAGTAAGAATAAATTTTGTTGCTGCTAGCATTGAATTATTTTCTGTACACTATGCTGTACAAAACACTAGCGCAATAACATTTAACTGAAAGCCAGAGCATTCAGTCTAGTTGGTGAGCACATATTAGTGCCTCTATCAAGCTGTACGGCAGAATTTATGAAATAATCATAGCTGTGGTGGATGAATGCTACAGTCAGGTAGGGTATGAGATTAATGTCACTTTCGGAACTGTAATAAAACTGCGCATTTCACTGAAACAGTTCCAATAAATTATTCTTAGCCTATGATCACAACTCCGTATTTCAAATGCACAGTATCAAGCTGTATTTAGATAGTAAAATGCAAACAGGAACAAAGAACATAGAAATAAAGAAACCTCAACACGCCGTCTCTAATAAGTGTATACGAGTCAAAGGATATTAAACAGTTACAACGATGAGTGGAGGGGGGGGGGGGAGTGGTGGGTCATACAAAAACCCGCGTTAGGCAACACAGTCGACCAGACGTTCAACACAGATGTTCCACACGTCCAAGAACAAGGGGCAACCAAACCACATTCAACAGATTCCTGGCACGCAACTGAAAATTTTTGTAACCAATTTAACGAACTTGGTCAGTGTAATTGCCCCAGTACGAGCTATGTTGTTGTAAAAACATACAATTGATAGGTACTGTGTATGATATGTATCATTTAAGCAGTCTGGATATAATGAACAGAAAATACTGAGTATAACCGTCGCACATACATTAGCGTCAGTTTACACGCGACGGTAGTTAAACGGCACGTATTTAAAACTCAGGCTGCCGAAGCGCTGCAAGATCGGCACACTAACACAAGAATAAACGAGAGAGGCAATGTGCATATTCTAAGACACAGATCATCGCAGGCCGCGGTCGGGTAGACAGCACGACTGATTCGTATTCGGAAGGTTAATGGTGCAAATCTCGATTAGCAGACCACATATACTCTGGTCCTTCGTGGTTTTCACCAATCCCTCGACACAAATTCCGGAATATTATCCCAAATGAAGCCAAGGCCGCTAAATTCCACAATTTTTCCAACTGAAGTCACCGTTCTATTGAGATATGGTGCCGCAATACTGGGTAATGGGTGTCCGCCGTTTCGATACAACCTAGTGAACTCATTCTTCTTGGACATTTCGACCATTGTAGATGAGACCAATAGGTTGTCTAGAAACGTCAGGCACCAATTACATAGAGATGCGGCGCCACATCCCACAAGAACGGTGACTTAAACTACACAGCTGCGAAACACCTCAGAACCCCCAATTCGTTACTCCTTTAATCACCCTGCAATTCGTCCCTCAATACCCAACGTTATCACAGGGTTGTTAAATTGACAACAAATAAACGAAAAAGTAAACTGTGGCAAAATAATAATCGTGTTATATATAACAGAGGCCGAGATATGACAGTGAGTTATGATATACTGACAGAGGCTTCGATCAGCGAATATTAGCGGTCAGTAATGGATGTCAATCGTAGGAAATAAACTGCCCGTGAAAACTGTCCATGTTACAGCAGTGTCTTCATATCAGTCTTGCATACTGAATGTCATCACTGTCTACTGTGCATCTGAAACTTAAAAAACGAGAAATACAGGAAGCAATTCCGGCTGCGAGGTGTATCGATCCGTGACACCCCAAGTCCTCCATTCTAGCCTCCAGCAGTCCCATATGACTGCCCACACAACCTGATACTGGGAGTCCTACACTACTCTCGCAACGCTGCCGACAACGGCCGATTCCGTAACTGACAGTGCTCTTACCCTCTCCATTTCCTGTAACACACGACACTCACAAATACACATACGATGTTGTGGGGGAGAGTCGAATTGAAATAACAAAAATGTGTTAATACACGACAAAAAGGTGTCGAGACAAGAAAGTATATAACTCCCGAAACGTCGCACATATCAAATATGCCTCACACAATTAACAATGTCAGTAACAACAATTACATCATGATGCTCTACACAAAGGGGACCGCGGAAGCACAGTGGTTAAGGTGCTGTGCTACAAATCGGAATGTCGCTGGCTCGATTCCAGATGGTGCCATTGGAATTTTTCATTAACATAATCCTTCTGATCGCACTATGGCCCTGGGGTCGAATCAGCCTCTAACAGACATGAGTACCAGGAGTATTTCCTGGGTGTAAAAGCGGCCGGTGCGTAAGGCTGACAACCTTACCACCATCCCAGGCCACTGTCACGTAATCTGAGAACCTTAACTTCCTGGAACCCTCTGGGCACCTCAGGCGTGTAATGGGAATGATTTACCTTTTTACCTTACTCTATACAATGGAAAAGCGGTTGTTTCCCAGCTACAAATTCGTGACACCCCTGAGCTATTTCAGACGGAAATATGAATTTTAGCCTTGCTGCTCTCTGAAATATGCGCGCTTCCTTACATGTAGACCATGTGTTCAAAACTCACACCAAGAAACAGTGAAATGGTTGGAAGAGGAGCGTAATTGCCTGCAGCCTACGACCAAAAACACACATCTGCCTAAAATACGGACCAACAGATCGGGTAGGACCCAATACAGCATAGAGCACCCACAAGTATCCACCTACTTCGGTTCGCCAGTTATTGCCAAAACAGCGAAATGTGTATGCAGCGTACAAAAACAGTGCGTTTCTTTTATCTCTGTCCTGAACAGCGCACCCACAACTATATGTCCCGGTGAAGGCACGCTCTCTATTCGGTAAAGCTGCCGTGCTCGATGCGGTGATAGAAGAATGTATACGCGTGTAAGGCCAGATGCTGCTCAACAGACTTCTTTAAGTTACGTGGAATCGGGGTTCGGCTGGAGAGAGACGTTGCTGTTCTCCATAGCTTCGAGACAGCCTTTAGGGTCCATCCACCCTTTTACCCGAGAGATACAAGGGACTTTCCCTGGAGAAAAAGCGCCCTACAGTAAACCTGACACCTTCAAATACGACGGAGGTTTAGCGTACATACAGATGTACCTCCATACCCATACGTCTCAGTGACTTGGTGCTTAATTAAGTGCGGGGACAGGATCAGGACAAAATTCATTTTTGCAAAGTTGTTTTTGTAAACTAAAATAAAATCTAAACACGCAGTCTGATGTTCGTGAATGCTCCTGTACTCTGAAGTAAATGGTCAATTTTAATGAAAGTTCGTGTTGAAGTCACGCCACAGTAGACGGCCAGGAGTTCAAAGACTTGACAGAATGACATTGTGGTTTATGAAGACGTAACACCCGAGTATGCTAAAAATTGCTTTACCACGACCATACTCATGTTCCAGATGAGCACTACTTGGTTTACCAATCGGTGCTCAGTAGATGTAAAAATGTACACTCAACATGGTGGACAACAATCTGAACAAAATTATATAGCTGCTTGCTCTTCAGTTTCTGCTGGTTAGCTCTAAACGAAGTAGCGTTTCTCTAAGACGTGGGTATAATTTCGGTAAAGCAATTTTTACGACGCCCTGCAGTAGCCTAGCATACGAAAAATCCGCTGAACCGGCCAATAAAAGCCTTTTGGTACCGGAGAAATTTCAATATTTGAAACTAATTTTAGATGTCCGTTCCAGGTTTTGCTATCGCACTTCGACGCCTTCAAGTTCCCGTCATCTGAGATAGTGCAGTTCCGCGCCCTCGTGACACCCTGCATGCCGACGTGCGAGCCGGTGCAGTGCGATCAAGAGGACTCATCTGGCGAGCTTCGGTCTGTACAATCTTACGGTCGCCGGCGCCGACGCCGATCCACCAGCAATCACGCTGGAGGACCAAGCGCCCGTGAAGACGTGCTGCTTGTACAGTCCATCCACATCACAGACAAATTCGGTTTCGATCGATCCGCTGCCAGGAAGTCCAACATGACCACAAATACGAATGATAACAGTGCTATCTTCATCAGCGATGCGACGACGGGAGGATTCTGCATCAATGTAGCGGGTATCATAGTAGCGGGGACCGTATTCCTGGCGGCACAGCTGGCTGTGATTGCAGCGTGGACCTTTATATGGCAGCGCCGGAGAAAGGTTATGAAGCACCATCAGGACGCTATGTCGGTCAGCGTGAGTGTTCCTGGGCTCAACGTATCCCGCACCGATAGTCTCTGCAAGCTTTACGACACAGGATATGCCAGGCGTTTCTGAGGACATGCCCTCCAAACACGGTAGCCACTTCCTGTACTGACGTAGTTATGACTTTAACTACTACAGTACGAAAATGCTTGACTCTAAATTAAGAATTATTTTCTCGTGACTTAAGGAACCTGTCCTTTCGACGAAATCAAGTCTCACTGTTGAAATTACTTCCTCTCAAGTTACTGCTTCGATCCGAGACGGAATCCGTGATCATCACTCAGGTGTATTTGTTGACAACACCACGAAAATGCATCGTGCCACTGTTCAGAAATACGAAGAGAACTTCACACAACGTTCAACAATTCGAACAGGATCACACAATTTCTCCATTTCTGTTAATCCCGAAATAAGTCGCAATATGATGGCCTATACACAGAGAAAGTAACTGTACAAGAAAATGTTTGTTTAGAGTCCAAGCAATTAATTCCACCACAATGGAACTTTCCACTAAATGCGACACTTATTTGCAAACACATTATAAACGGAAGAAGAAAGAGAGGGCAAGATCAATGTTCTTCTCAAGAACATGTTGCATTCATGAATCAGATCATTACGTGTCAACCTGTCCACCAGTGATAAGTACAATCGTCATAACTACTGTCACCAGAAAGTAAACCACATAACCGAACACTGTTAGAGAGTGGTGAAGTTCCCGGTTATTCATGTTCCAGCGGTCACTAGCCTGTAAATGTCATATTAATCTGTCAAATACAAACATGAAGAATTTTTAGCAACCACCTACGAAACGCAATGGGTCCTGTGAAATGTTCAAGGAAAATCTATATTTAAATTTTAGTTGTTTTGTAGGAGAAGGACTCAGCTTTTCCCTTAACCAAACTGTCACAGAGACGGAGGTCAGAAAGAACTCAAGAGAAAAAAATTGTTTCTTTCTACTGGCTTGCAAAAATCAGTACTGCTATCAGAACCAAGTGTTTCAATGCTACAAAACATTCAGGACATCATAACCACCATAAAGTTGCCCGGACATAAAGAATAAATATTGTACATAAAATGGGATATTCCATTCATGCCGCAGAACCGCAGATGTTGAGGCATATTGGGGCCATGGTGAAGGCTGGTAAAGGATTGGACGGTGCTAACAATATGAACTCGGGGCTGTCCTTGTTCTTACGCTAATGAATGACAACTCAGAGTTGAGAAGAGTTATTGTAAAGAGCTGTTTACCTTTACAAAGCTGTTCTCAGCTATGAGTACAGTAGCTAATGATAACTTTATTAATGTTGCTGACGCCATTATTTTTTTTCATCTTTTATTAGTCGATTTTAAGTAGTTTGTGTCTGAGAATAAACCCATCTATCAAAATCTCAGCCCGGTTCAACATTTACTGAAAAAGCTCGCTACAAGTGCGTTATCCTGTCACAAATCTATGTACATCACTGAAAATGACAGAATTAGAACTTCTTCAGGAACGCCTATTGAAGTCTGGTCAACGTTCTGATAATTCTGATAAACACTTGCGTGCTTACAGGTTTATATTCTCACCGAATACGGCTGATACTCAACCGAAGGGGCACAATTTACTAACACATCGACATAGTTGAGGAGACGAGGACGACCGGAGTGCATGTGTAACGTGTGAATGAATGTACGTTTCTACAACAAGTATGACTGTATTATTTAACGTTAAATGGCCTCACGTTTTCATCAATGTAAGTGCTTGTCCTCGCCTCCCAGTTGGGACTTTTAAGGCAACTGTATGGGGTGATACAAGTATTTTGTGATAATCGACGTTCCTGTTGCATAAAAGTATCATGGCAGTGCCAACAAGTGATATGTAATTCCAACCTACATGAAATTTGACGTACGATGACAGTGCTTTCAGATATCCTTGAAGAGTCAAATCACGAAATAAACTCCCCGTAAGTTACTTTAAAACCCCATAAGTACAGGCGAAACTAAAAGTGTCGTGGGTCTTGATCAAACAGAGCCCAAAGTATATAACCAGAGCTTATTTTAAGATGGATGCTTGGCAATCAAGCCATAAAATTATTGTCTGGTATTAACTTTAGTGTTTTACATTGTAATCACTAATAAGATAAAATAAACATAATCACTGCATTTATTTTATATACACGCTTCTGAATTTTTTTTGTTGTTGTAAATATCAAGGCTGACAAAATAAAAGTTTCCTAAGAAAACAGGTAAACCATGTGCATTTAATAAAATATTGCTGAAAGAATATGGACTGTAGATGATACGCAAACACACACCCCGCCTCGCCTTCTAAGTTCTGATGGACATGACCATGAACAAGCCTACTGTCAGCTGCAACGTGATGTCGTGCAGTCTCATATTATCTACCAACGTTCCGGAGAATCCCACTACTTCCAACTAGTTTTCTGAATATGCAGGCAACAGATTCTTTAGAAACGTTCAAAAATTACTGCGAGACTGCAAGGCATTGCATCCCAGAAGACGGCTTTCTTCACCCCTTCCCTTATGAGCTACATCACCTTTAATTCCTGACAAACGCCAGTGTCTACTTCGATTTTCCGACCTTTACCTCCCACGTGCATATAAAACATGTTACCTTCGCTGTATCGCCTCCTAGGATTACTTAATCCATGTAATGAGGCTCACCGAAAGTCTACAAAGAGTCTTACGCGCTCAACATCAATTTAAGCCATGAATAACGTACAACAGTGCACGAAGGGCCCGAAGATGGATTGATTCAATCTGCAACATTTAGCCACGGAAAAAATATAAGGTGCGTTTGACTTGGGATTTGTCGTTTATCTTTGTTGAGTGTTCGAAGAAATTCATCACGGAAAGTACATTTGTACGATTAGTTTAAAAAAAAAGAAGGAAAAGGGTGAGGTTTTCCCTGTCCACGTATGAAGTTATATGGGAGGAGTACAGGTGTATCTCCTCTCATTCTTCGCCTCAACAATGGATCGTGACTATGGTCAACTCCACGCCCCGGCCCCGCCCAGGATAAAACCCCAGTACCCACTGAATAGAAGGTTCAGTGGGCCCCAGAGCCGGTCTGGACGGTTTTGGAGAAGATAAAAATCGCTTTCCCACTGGCAGGACTCGATCCCCGGACCGTCCAGATTGTAGCTAGTCGCTATACCGATTACACTAACCCGGTATATAACACCAAGTTACTGAAAAGAACCTACGACCAGTAAATTTAAAAAATGTTCCGTCGGGAAATAGTCTGTACAGTCGCCCACTACAGCGTTACTTATCAACTGAATTAAACGGAGCTGTTTAGAACAGTGAACTGATTAAGAAACCAAACCGACACGACAACAGCCATCAATTTTGAAAAGGAATACAATTTACATGACTCTCTAACGGCAGCAACGCCATCGAAAACGGTGGAAGTAAGACTTATAGAACAATTAATTCACAAATTGTGTAACTTTTTAGGCATGTTCTGTGGACACGTCGTGGCTTCAATTTTCCTTTCAATCCTACCATCCAAATGTGTGAATGACTCTGGCATAACAATACGACTCAAATGAAATGAGAAGAGCCACAAATGTCCCCTCCTAACACTACTAACTGGCCGTACCGTTATGTACCTTCCAAAACTCCCAAATGTACTTCTGGCTGTATGTACACGTACTTACAACAACAGCGCTCTACTCAAGGGGTTGTTGTCAGCACAGTACTATGACGATATTACATACAGTACATGCAGCGCAATTACACGGCATCCAAACACTCAGGAAAGACAACAGGAGTTGAGACTTAAACTTCAAATACTTTTGAAGTTTAAGTCTCAACTGTGTTAATTTAATTAAACGACTGTGGTGAGGTTATTCATCTAGGCGTAACTAGCATTATACAAAATGTTACCGAATTGCATGCAACATGGTGCCAGTCATAAGGCATAGATCGGAAGCTACAAAATAATCCAACGTTCAGTTCAGCAGACATTCAGTATTCTTGGGAAACGATCTCCGAATTCCTACAATGATTATTCTATTCAACATATGTCCAAGATTATAGACATTCTGGTATGCTTGAATGTCACACATCACACTGGAGTCAACAATACAAGTATTTGATAGATGCAACTACAGTCATTCCCCGACTTACATCGATCCGCATTTACGTTGCTTTCCTCCAGACCTAACACACCAGACCCTGTTTTAAGCCTTTTTGCTATAACGTCCCTTGTCAACTCACACTCCTTAATTTGCGCTCTCTTTTTTGGTTTAACGCCGTTTGGATGGTTTGTCTTTTTTTTTCGTCCTGCCTACGAAAGCCACGACGACACACCCAATAGAGGAACAAAAATAACTGACAAGACAATGCACAATTCGCAGCAATAGTTTTAACGGTAGTAAAATGTCTGATCTAGACTTCAAGAAAGCCTATGATTCGGTTAGGAGGAAGGTCTTGTATAATATTCTCAGTGAGTTAGGTATCCCCATGAAACTGGTAAAGCTAATGAAAATGTGTCTGCCTTAAACGTATAGCAGAGTCCGGGTAGGCAAGAATATGTCTGACATGTTTCCTATTAGAAATGGTTTGAAATAAGGAGATGCTTTAAAGCCATTGCTTTTTAACTTTGCTATAGAGTACGCTATTAGGAGGGCTCAGGTAAATCAGAATGGTTTGAAATTAAATTACACATCAGCTTCTGGTCTATGCCAATGATGTTAATATATTGGGAGGAAGCGTACATGCTATAAAGGAAAACGTAGAAGCTTTTGTATTGGCTAGCAAGAAGATTGGGCTAGGAGTAAATGCTGATAAAACTAAGTACATGGTCAGGTCTCGAGGTCAAAATGCAGAACAAAGTCAGAGTATAGAGACTAATAATAGTCCCTTTGAAAGGGTGGAAGAGTTCAAATATTTGGGAACAACCTTAACAAGTCAAAATTCTACTCAGAAGAAATTAAGAGCAGAATGAAATCAGGGAATGCTAGCTATCATTCGGTGCAGAATATTTTGTCTTGCAGTTTGCTATCCAAAAATTTAAATATTAAGATATACAGAACTAAAATTTTGCCTGTTGTTTTGTATGGGTGTGGAACTTGGTCGCTCACAGTGAGGGAGGAGCGTAGGATTAGGGTGTTGAGGAGAATATTTGGGCCTAAGAGGGACCAGGTAACAGTGGAGTGGAGAAAACTACATAACGAGGAGCTTAATGATCTGTATTACTCGCCTAAAATTGTTCGGGTGATGAACTCGAGAAGAATGAGATGGGTTGGGCATGTAGCGCGTATGGGGGCGAGGAGAGGCCTATACAGGGTTTCTGTGGGGAAACCTGAGGGTAAGAGACCACTTGAGAGACCCAGGCGTATAACAAGGCCTTCGTGTACATTAAGTCAAGCATCAAAACTCGTCCGTTGAATGCAACAGGTTACTTCGAGTTGCTGAACTCCCAAAACCAGGGGCTCCCGCTCGACCATCTTTGACATTCGGAAACAAAGAGCCTTTGAAGAGTCGGCTGAATCTAAGCTTGACCCAAACGACAGCACTGTGGCGTTTTCGAAGTTGACTTAGAGGCTTGGACTCACCGAAGCTGGCATCAGGGTGTTTGAGGACGATTCGAACGAGCAGAGGGTAGTAACAACCACACAAGGAATTTATGAGGATGCTTGCTTACTATGAGGAGATTCTGAAAGAGAAGGAAAGCTCTTTGCCCTGGCAGACTTTAGGCTTCATTTCGTCAAGTCACTTTCAGGATTCGTGCATCGCCAGCTGTAAACGGTTGGGCACTGGAGATGCTGATTCATGTGACCCGCCTACAGTTCAAGAGGGAGTACCTTCGCCTTGAATTGTCACTTTCTTGTCAGATTTCATACTTCTATTGTGAAAACATCATAAGTACAAACAATGTTTTTTACCCCTTAAAACAGGTTTCTGGAACCACCTTCCCCATTTTAACATTCCGTTTACGGAAAAATCCATCTCGACTAACGTTGCCGGTCGCGGAACCACCTGTGACGTAACTTCCGGGGCTGAGTGTATATCACTGAAGCCGATCGTTAAGGAAACGGGGGTTAACTGGGCTCTGTGTTATGTGAGACCGTGCCGTCAAACGACATAGCACAAAATTAAATCTGATACAGGGACATGTATTTCAAACACAGCAACTGTGTAAAGAAAGAAATTGAACTCAAGGGCACAGAGCGGTATAAAATGGCATGGAGATGTTAGATAAGTTAAAGAAATGGGGAAACTGCAACGGAAGTGGGACTGAATATCGGCTGGAAAACGAGGGACACACAAGAATGATACAAACGTACCCCACAACAGAACTGACAGGAATGGGCAGATTATTTCTCTGCATGGAAGTCGATCATATTAAAGAGTTAGGTAGAAATATAATCTGTAAGAGAAGTACGGCTGTCAATGAGCCAATTTCTACTCAACATATTTGCGCCATATTTGTACAAAAAAGCTCCATTTTTACTTCGTACAGAACGCATAGAAAATCACTTCTCAAAATACTGGGTTCTAGTCATAGCAGCATCAGCTATTTCGAAATTTCGAAATATGATTATTGCATTTAGTCTAGGATTGCAACAACTTAAAAATAATTTTAAAAATTAATCACTGTCAAATAAAAATTAAATTTATTTTAAGCCAAGTTCCTAAAAATTGGTATTTAGATTATCACCTTATTATATTATAATGGAATTGCCTCGCGAAACCCTCACTTTCACCAATTCAGAGACACTCCTTTAAGGATTAATTTTAAACGCGATTCCACAACGACATGCATCCTATACTCACATGGAGCACAGCCTTTTTTTTTTTCAATCGATTCGGTCGTTAGGAGAACATGTCGTCCAGTTTCCCATTGCGGAAATCTAAGAATTCGAACATTGTAAACCAGCTTAACTCAAATAATCAGAATCACTTTCCCCAAGTCAAATTCATTTCAGGGACAATGGTGACATTTATTTCAGTAAATTTTAATAGAATTTGACCAACGACAAAAATGTGTGAACAGTAAGAGAAGGTAGTTTGGGATCGATGACTGTACTGCAATAGCGCGCGCACACACACACGCACGCGCGCGCGCGCACACACCCACACCCACGCACGCACACACGCTCGCACACACACACACAGATATATATATATATATATATATATATACACACACACACACACACATACATACATAAGCCAATCTTCCTCCCATGTTCGGCTCTCCCGACATGTATTAAGGTATTGTCAGTTTAGGACATCTTACAGTTGAAGACCATATGACGTAATTCGTAACGAACTGTACTATGAACAGTGCTTGTAAAGTAGTAACAAACCAGCCCACTTGACCTGTTGGAACTGCTTTCAAAAATGATTTAACATGACCTCAGCGGCAGTCTATAATCTCTACAATAATTCCAACTGTATGTTCTGTAATTGAAGCTTAGTTTCTGTTAGTGTCAGCATAGTTCGTCTCATCACTATCAGCAGACATACGGTATCCGATAAATGGCATTACAGGAATGAAGCGTGAATACAAAATACCGAACCATTTCGGGTTAAAAATGGCCAACAGTTACTCAATGTGTTGTATTTGATGGAAACCCACGATCAACTAGGCAGCAATACAGCCGTGTGGCAATGACGATCAAAGGAAATGGGACATTTTCGGTATCACTTCCGAGACATTCACAGTTCCTGATGTTCAAGTATTCCAGGCCACTCGTCAGTTAAGCACGACACGTGTCACAAAACTTTCACTGCTGCACAGTGTTCAGGAATGACAAGCAACAGTCTGTGTACGGCATTGCAATCCAGAGAATTTCAACGCGCAAATAGGTTGACAGCGGCGCTCATGACACACAATTACACAATTCTGGAAATGAAATTCACTGTTCTCTTGCATACATTTTAAAGAACCTGTCTGTGACATTTGTATAAAATTATGCACTACGCACTCGGGTCTCCTAATTCGCCCCATTTTTAAGAGGAACTTCAAGTACATTCGAAAATTCATTTCTTCGAGTTGGAAAAATTCCCTTCTATGGAGCGAAGACCCTCTGAGTTCACGTTCGTGTAATGTCAGTGTTTGTATGTTCAGACTGACACAACTTAAAAAATTTGTATTGGCATACCTGAAGATGGTCTTAGCGTAGACTAAAACATGCAGTATACATGCAAAGGCATTAAATGATAATATAAAACTTTGTATTTGCATACCTGAAGATGGTCTTAGCACAGACCGAAACATGTAGTATACATGTAAAGGCAATACATGATTGAATAAAACTTTCTAGTGTCATAGCTCAAGATGATCTTAGCACAGACCGAAAAATGTAGTAAACTTGTAAAGGCCTTAAATGATTATACGAAATTAAGTTGTATCAGATTGAACATACAAACAGTATAATTAATTAATTAAGACAACGCGATAGCATGCATAAGGAGTCCGTTAGTACAAACTTTGCGCTGAAAGCCAGCACGGACAATAACATAAAATAATAACACGGCCACTTAATTTCAGATATCAGTAGCAGGTACAAAAGCAATGACGCAGACGGAGTGAATAAATTAAGAGCACAACTGCAGAGTAATAAAAGTTCTAACTACAGAAACAGATGGTGTCAATGTGATGAAAGAATGGAAGAAAATATACGGCTACCACCAGTAAGGTTTAAATTATGGCCCGTGACATAAACCACTGCAAACCAATGAAATGGGGGTTTTGACAACGGACATTTTTAATAAGAATGGTATCTTTGCGGTTAATGACGTTATTATTATTATTATTGTGGTGGTGGTGTTAGCGGCGGCGGCGGCGAGGGTGGCATTGGTGTTGGGGCTGTGGTAGGGGTGGTGGTGTTCAGGCGGTGCTGTTGGGCTTGGAAATTGCGGTGATTCTGGTGATGATACTGGCAGTGGTGGTGGTGGTGCTGGCAGCGGCGGTGGCAGTG